>Ga0123353_10015821_pt1 | contig 10986 bp, 4 predicted proteins | sample TergutLab28metaG_3_FD_92763 | JGI IMG/M metagenome (GOLD analysis project Ga0123353, IMG submission 92763) | Labiotermes labralis P3 segment gut microbial communities from Petit-Saut dam, French Guiana - Lab288 P3 | ecosystem: Host-associated > Arthropoda: Insects > Digestive system > Gut ... | reverse complement strand
TTAGGTGAATGTAAGCTATGACAGAAATATGCATGTTAATAGGAAATGTCATGGTTTCAGAAATTATAGAGAAGAGTGAAATTTGTTGCTTCTGAAAATATAGAAGGAAACTCTATTTAAATTCTGCAGATTTATTTGCAGAGAAGGGGGCTGTACGTTTGTAAAGAGTACTTTGGACTTTGACCACCTCCAGTCAAAAGCAACAGAATACAATTAACAGCTATGGGCTTCATGTTTTGACAGTGTTCAGATTTCATGGGGCATTCTCTCTGGAAATAAAAATTAATATTTTTTCTGTAGGGGAACAGCCCAAATTGCTCCTAGGCCGCCTCACTGTTGCGGTTTCTATATCACACACAGTTGGACACACAGCCGGTAGGACCCCTCTGAACGAGTGATCAGCTCGTCACAGAGGCCGCTACCTACACAAAACACAACAGACACAAAGGACGGATATCCATGCCTCCAGTGGAATTCGAAACCGCGATCCCAGCAGGTGAGCAGCAGCAGGCCTACTCCTTAGACGACACGGCCAGCAGAATCACCGGGAGTAAAATAATGGCACAGCGAAAATTTGTAGGTAACTTGAAGCTTTCAATTTTATAGCGAATTATTACTCAGACTATGGTAATAACGAGAAGGACCTGTTGAAAATTATCTATTGCAATCCATCAGAGCCGTATGACTGATATCTTCTAATTATGTTCTTACCTTGTTACTTTAATCACACCGACGTCTCTTCGTATCTGCATATTCATGCACTAGTTTAAGTACAAAAATTAATCCATAGCAGTCGCTGTCCACAAAACCGGAAGGAATTGCGTTGAATTACAACATCCCTCCACCGCTTTCATTGAGAAACAACTGAGTGAACTGCTGCGAAGTTCTGGGTAAGCAACGCGATTACGTCTGGGTGATCGCTGTAACCGCGCTACAATACCGCACTCTATCTCTTCATGTTATTTTATCTTGTATTTCTTGAATTTAAATTAATAAAGTTTGAATCTTGCCAACCGCGAGTAAATTACCAACTACCGTTTGTATTGTCTGCTCCTCCCATAACGACGGCGCGTTCCATTTGATGAGTCAACATTTGCATTCATTTACGGCCTTAATCCACTTCTCGCTTCTCTTTCCGCATGTGCAAGCATTACAGCAATTCCGTCACTTCACGACACGCAGTCGAGCCACCCCTCTCTTTCCGTCAACGTCTTCCTCTTCAAATGAACAGTGCGCATGGAATTCTCATAATTTTTTTCGTTTTTTATGGCGTATTCCTTTATTTAAACTTCTTTAAATATGCGAAAGAACTTGTTCATTTCTCAGTACTGAATACCTAAAATAGAGAGCTAACTCTTTGTCCTCTGGCGCGGTAACTTCCTAGTAAAATCACGTAATAATCTTACCCTGTGCTCTGTTTCTAGCCATTTCACCTTCCTAAACAAAAACAAGGCAGGGAATGTAGGTATCAAACAACACTGACGGGCATTCGGATCTTTGTCTCTAAGATACCTTTCACATATTCACACATTTCAGTCCACTGGAGTCACATGTTTTGTTGTGGTTCTGAGATTGTTCATACATTGTAATAAGGTTTTAGTGTTACTGGCACACTTTTTTTTATTTATTTTAAAAGATTTATAATGTCTACTTATATTTTTTGATAAATTTTTCGGTCATATGCAAATTAAAAGTTTTGACCCCACAATTTCTTTTGTAATTTCTCACATATAATACTTTGTGCACAATTCATGGATATATTTAAAATCTATTTACATACTACCCGTCACGGGCTCACAATTTTTGTCATTACGGGAAGAGGGGCTCCCGAGATCCCCAGTGCTGGAACCACCCTGTCTCCGGGGTTCATAAATACGGAGATCTGGTCCTGAAAGTTGGGAGTAGGGCGAGGGTCTAATAATATCTCTCCGTAAAACTTCACATGTGCCGAGACTTGAAGAATGGAAGGCCAAGTCCCGGTATTGGGTTGTTGCACCGCATACCACTACCATTTACTTACCAGAATTTCGTATTCTTAACTTTAATCAATAAATTTTAATTATTATGTTCACGCAGTTTTTATTACCTCAATTATAAATCATGTAAATGACAATAAAATAACAACTGTACGAGAATGTGACGTCACCACTGCAGTGATTACTGGATCACACCACAACAAATTTCACTCTAGGGTATAAGACACCATATTACTAGGTGTTTATAGTAAAGTATATGGCAAAATTAAATATTATGACAGCTTTTTCCGTAATTTTCCTTCACTCAAAATGCATCTTAATCCCAAAGTTTCGTAAGGCCGTTAGCGGTAAATACGAGTATTAAGTATTAGTTCCATTAATTTACCTGCTTTTGTCTCAGTTATTCGGCGATCGAATCGAAGTTTCCTTCCGTCATGTTGTGTCCTATGATATTATAGTCTGTGTCTGGCTTTTCCGCACTCTTCGTAAGTGCGTCATAAAGGGAAGTTTCTTGGGTAACACGTATTTCACAGGAAATATATCTGAATTTTAGCCACAAATATTATCTGAAATTTTTCTCATTTCGAGAGAAAATCACCGAGACATAGCCATAAAACTATTTAGGTTTTCACTGCCCCCCCCCCCTTCCGATTTTAATCTAACTTGAATGTTGCGGACTGATTTTAATAGAAGTCTCAAACTTAAGATTTTACAAACATCTGTCCAGATAGACAGAAGATGGACTCACATGACGAAACTAATATCTGCGTTTCCGAACTTTTTGAATCCTCCTGTTGCACCTTGGAAAGTTATGACCAGTTTCCATGAAGTATGGTATGATGTTTAAGCCAATAAAAGACACTTCTAAGTGTTACTTTTAATTTTCTACCTTGGCTAATAACAGCACGGCCGACGTATGTCTTTTGAGAAGAAAGCGACTCTACTGCAGCTTGCTCAGGGTTGGGAAGAATGTAAGGTAATGGACATTGGAAAAATACCAGAAATTTGTTAAGGTAATTATGAGAAATATAACCAACAAGTGCATACAGGGGTATTTAAATTAAGGGTATTATAAACAGCGTAGCCTCCTACATTAAGAACAAACTGAGGTCAGGAAATGCTTGTTATCATTTGGTGCAGAATTTTTTGTCTTCTAGTTTGCTATCCAAAAATTTAAAGGTTAAGATATATAGAACTATAATTTTGCCGGTTGTTTTGTATGGGTGCGAAACTTGGTCGCTGACATTGAGGGAGGAAAGGAAGCTGAGGGTGTTTGAGAATATGGTATTGAAGAGAATATTTGGGCCTAGGAGGGACGAGGTACCGGGGGTATAGAGGAGATTGCATAACGAGGAGCTAAATGATTTGTACTCCTCGCCCATCATTGTTCGGGTGATAAAATCGAGAAGAATGAGATGGGCTGGGCATGTGGAGCGTATGGGTGAGGAGAGAGGTGTGTATAGGGTCTTGGTGGGGAAACCGGAGGAAAAGAGACCACTGGGGAGACCTAGACGTAGATGGGTGGATAATATTAGGACGGATCTCCAGGAGGTAGGATGTGGGTATATGGACTGGATTGGGCTGGCCCAGGATAGAGATAGTTGGCGGACACTTGTGAATGCGGTAATGAACCTTCGGGTTCCGTGAAATGCGGGGAATTTCTTGACTAGCTGGAAACCAGTTAGCTTCTCAAGAAGGACTGTGCACCATGGAGTAAGTAAGTAAGTAAGTAAGTAGCATCCTACAAGTTTCGGCCACCTACTGAGGCCATCTTCACGGAATGTTCATTGTAGGACATATTACGTAGAACGTCAAAATAATTTAATTTATTAATATAAAATGTTAAGTTTTAAATAAAAATTTTAAAACTAATATAAAATATAAAATGTTGATAAGATCGTTTTTGTTGAGTTTCGTGTTGTTTCGTTGTATGTCTGGTGACACCATCCAAGCTGAGGTGGTGGTGTTGTGCACTGTATGCGAGTGTAGCGTAATCAGTAAACAGTGTCCTTCAAAGAACTTCTCCCCTAAGGTGACCGACCACAATTGGTGGCCGAAATATGTAGCAGACCACGGTGTTTACAATACAGTGACTTTACATATCTGTATGTGCACTTGTTGGTGGTATTTCTCATAATGAATCAACTGTGTGTGGTCAGGAATAATTTAAAATTGAGTTGTAATGTTTTTGCAGAATTTTCAGTAACAATATGGCGAGTGTCAGGCTCAGTTCTCTCCCATGTAGACAGGAATTTCCCCTGATAAATTTCTGGGAAAGACAGTGCATAATACAATTTGTGTGACTTCAAACTCTTTCCTGTTTAATCCATTTTTACAAGCACTCCGTGAAGGCAAACAAAAATGAGATATTTCCTGTTAAATTTTTGTTTTACGTGAGTGCTGGAAGCTGTCGGTGTAATGAGCACGCTACGGGATGTAAAAGTGATGCATCAGGTCTCCATTCCCCGACGCAGGTTATCCACCGTTTAGGGGCTTTTTTTTTCACGGAATAAGAGGCCGGACAGTAATGTTACCTAGACCTAGTATCGACCTTACGAATATGTAGTGCTGTTAACTCCACCGTCCCACACGATTTCATCATAATAGGGTGCTCAAACAAGCACAAGGACTAATTTACATTTACATTGCATTTATAGTTTGTCCTTAAAGGTTTCTGTTTTTAATAGGCAATTTTGTCCTAGGTTTCGCTATACGTTCTCGAGATTGAAACTATTTGCCGTTAGGAGCTAACTTACAACTGTGCACAGTTTTATGTTTGTTTATGTGTACTGTAGCTGTGTAAATTAAACGGGTATTCTGTCCCTTTGATCTGCATCGCAGACATACACAAACTGTGTTCAGAGTGCATGGGGTGGAATTTACAAATTTCAAATCGTATTTGAAACAACTTCTTCCATTTATATATAAAACTCGGATGTAATGAAAAGATTCTTATAATATATTTTACTTGAACTGTTAACCATGTAGTTTAAGTGTCTTGCTATCCCAAAATGAATTTCCGTTTTATAACTTTTACCTACTATGTCTACTCCCACGTTTTAACTTTAAAAAAAAAACCCCTCCATTTTCCCACGAAATTTATGTGTGTGTTCTATATGATCCGCAGTACACACATAGTCTATTCCTAAAAATTTCAATAACCAATTGTTCTTCGAAATGTAGTAGAAACGTATTTCCTTGAGGTAGAAACTGAAATATTGTTTGAATGAATGACTTTTATGTGTCAATGAAGTAATCTAAGTTTCTATACAGAAAAGTAACATTCTTTAAACATATTTTACTTTCATTTCAGGTTTACAGTAGTTGCTAAATTGCTTGACGTCTTTTTGTGATATGAGATTTTCAACCTTTGTAGAGAGGGAGCTTTTGAACTAAAATGTTTGACGAACTGGCGATCATCTTTTAGCGAGATTGTACGTTGCAACGCCTTTTGTATTTTTTCTCTTACAGCTTGTCAGTTTTATCATTTTTTAAAAATAAATACCAATAGCTCTTCCAGGATGAAATATTGATAGTTTATTATTTTTTGTCTTTATAAATATAAATCTAATGTTGTTACAAGTTTCGCGGCAAATGATACAATAATAGCCATGCCGCACGGACGTTGTGATATTTTCTTTCTATTTCACATGGATAGACTGACGTCTGGTAGCGTATACCTAAGCAAATTATACTTGAAGTGACGAAGGGCTAGAAAAAATACAAACATTTTGAAATTTAAACTGAACTTTTTCCATCCAATACGACATTTTTGCTGATTTTGATTTTACATACTTGCAAATGTTCAGGTTCTGAAGTTGCATTAGGATATCACACATTTTGTGTTCACATATATCACCAAAAGTATTTAAAATGTATTGTCACGCATTCGGATAAAAGTTAAAAGGACCATAGTCATCTCTGATGCTTATTTCTCGCGTGTAATTCCAACTGATTGCACTTTTTTGACGAACAATATAAATGTCGTACTTTTTAGTAATATACATTTTCCTACATGTTTCGGCATAAATAAACCATCTTAAGGGAGATTCAATCACAATTAAAACAGGACTAAATTAATATAAATATATATCATCTTCAAACATGTTGTACATTTGTGTTAGCCTTTATTAGTTTTCCTTTATTTTCTTTAATCTGTAGATTGTTTTTTGTCTGTTGGGAATTTACAGAGTTCGTATTACACAAACTCCGTGCATTGGACTTATATTTGTTGTACATAATTTTATAACGAACAACCTCTATGTTGTACCACAGTACAGTTTAAATTGTCATAAACATTTCGGCTTGGTAGGCCAATTTGGGGGAAATTCATTCACACTTTTGAGGCCCAATAACCCTGAAGGTGGCTTTTTTAAGTCCAAATGTTTAGGATAATATACACTATGAAATAGTAAAACATAAATATATATAATGTTTGTAAAGAGTGTAATTATTTGGAATTATATGTAATATATATTAACCTAATAAACGGAATATGTATAAACTCCTTAATGTTCTCTAGATTCCTTAGTCAGGAAGTCTTTCTCGGACTATCAAAAGGGTCATGGTGTAGATCATGGCATATCATCGCTTTCCAGCGTTCAACAAGTGGGCTCTTAAATCAGAGATAAAGCAGCTGACCGCCCGAAACCTCTAAATGCATTTATTCGCAGTTAAAACTTCAAATTGTTCAAATTTTTTATTACTCTTATACCATCTGTCCACTTACAACTATTAGTACGGGTCTACAGCGTGACTGCTTTGATGTATTATTAGTCTGCTACTATACTACAGTGATATACGAGGAAAAGTGTCCTTCAACCGAGCGAAATTGGGTTTTTGTTATGTAGGCTTAAAAATTCTAAGCAGGTCTTATCTGATAAATCTCGACCATACTTACTGTTATATCTCAAATGTTTCTGTGAACCATTTGAATTATTTTAGACAAAAATGTTAGCGACATTAGCACATACAATGTAGATTCTGATAATTATTTTGAATTTCGAGTCTCAAATGTTTATATAATTTACAGACAAACATCGTTTTGGGTGGGCTGTGATGGATTAGGTTGTCCGATTTTTGCAGTAAGTAATTCGCATAAATATCACGTGGTAATTCAAACTGAATGAATTACATTGTGGTTATTATTGAGTACTTACCTTCCTTTGTCTTTGATATGTGCAGAATATGCAAGTGATAATGGGCACAACCTTCTAACTACAGTTCTTTTAGAGATTATTTCTCACATACAAACCACCTTTTGAGGCTCCTTAACTGAATGGCTGTTGGAGGGTCAGGCTGTCCTGAATTAACCCTTCGCAGAGTAATATTATCCAACATTTTACATAGAATTTTACTTTGCACCTCACAGAGCGTACCGTGAGCTTCCATTATAGAGACGGGTTCTTGAATTCTGTAGGGCGAAATGATTGCTGTTTTCTGTATAGAGGCTTTCGAAAAGCATGCATACACTGTATAGAAAAACAGTGGAGTTTTATTTTTAAATCTGACAATAAATAGAGTATTCGTAAATGTAGATTTACTTGGATAAGCAGCTTTCATATTCGTGCGTCCGCTGACGGACCTTTAGAGTACTTTGTTCATATCTGTTTGCACTTACTTATTTTGGCAAATTTGACGAATTTTTATGACTGTCATGAGAATTAGTAAATAATCCGTCGTTCCTTTCATTTTTAGGCGCGTTCGCAAAATTACTTAAAGCGACTATTAGCTTCGTCATGACTGTCTCCAGTCTGTCCGCATAGAAAACTTTGCTCCCATTTGACGGATTTTCATGAAATTTTACACTAGAATATTTTTCGAAAATCTGCCGAGAAAATTCACGACTCAGTAAAATCTGACAAGAATAACGGTACTTACATTAAGACTTACGCAAATTTATGATAACATCTCGCTTCTTAGAATGTAAAATATTTCTGAAAAATGTAGAGAAATCAAAACACATGTGCTATGGTCAATATTTTTTTTAATCATGACGTTTATAAGATGATGTGGAAAAATATGGTACAGCCGAGCATGCCACAGATGACAATAAGGCGCATGCGCACTACATGCTGGATACCTAACACTACAAACACGTCCTCAGAATATGTCATACATATTGCTTTTCCGCTGTAACGAGGGTTAAATGAACGCACCTCAATGTTACGTCGCACGAACACTGCCAGTCTTGTTTAATGAATTTATCATATTTATCGAGTCGCCTCTATCTACGGACAAGTTCTTAGCGTCCTGCCGTAGAAAGATGGACGTGAAGATGCAGGTCAACGTGTAGTTGCGGCCTTTCGTAACCTTTGCAATATATGGATGTGCGTCATCAGCCTCGTGTCGAAGTCGTTTTAACCCCAGGATAATATTCCCGTACGATACCCATTGAAAAGGAAGGTGGGTAAATTCCAGAGCCGTCTCGACTCTTTCAAGTACAAGGAAAACTCTTGCTCATACCGGCTTATCAAAACCAGACGGTCAAACCGGAAGCCTCTCACTATACCGGTTACCAGTTTGTTACGGCATGTAATTTGAGTTATCTTATTTAATTTATATCAGTTTAACACTTAAACTTTTACATTACTAGGATCCGTGATAACGCAGTCAGTATAGCGACGCGCTTCTTGCTGTTTATGCGATGTACCGAGGTCTGTTCCAAGTATCGGCAAGAGATATTCCTTTTTCCAAACGATCCAGACCCTTTCCGAAGCCCACAAAACAGCCTATTCAGTGAGTAACAGATACTTTTCACCGAGGTTAAAAGAACCAGAATTTGAAGCCGACCATTCTGTTCTGTGTGGATCTGCGTTGAAGAATGAGTGGAGCTGTGAAATACTGTCTCATATGCTTTCATGGTGTTCAGAGAAGTAAATATACTTCCTTACATGTTGGTACTTAAATTGAGTAGAAAATTCTGCGTAATAAGTTTGATATGTTCAATATTCCGTGCATTAATTAGATACATGAAATATGTTAATATTTTACTGCATAGTGGTAACTAACTTGTTTCGGCCACTCATGTGACCATCTTCAGGGTGGTGAGGACAGAAGACAGATATAATTTAAATGTGTCTAAATCACTCCCATAGTTTTAAAAAATCTTGTAGTTTAGGAGTAAAATTCACGGTTTTGCAATAACATAGCGATCTGTATAAAACATCAGAAGTTAAAATTATTGTTTGAAGTGTGGTTCTGCGGAATGAGGTACCTAGAAGCTACATGTGGTGAACTGTGATCCAGATGTGTAAGAGATGACATAGTTAGTACAGTGAACTGCTTCTAAGAAATTGCTATCTTATTACTCAAAAGTGAATTTTGAAACAAAAACTACATGATTTTTAAAACTGTGGAGTGACAGTAATTATATTTTTATTCCTGTTCTCACCGTCCTGAAGATGGTCACATAAGTTGCCGAAACATATTCGTGATCACTATGTAATAATATTGTATCTATAAAACCAAGTGCATTTGTTGGTATTTTAATATATGTTATTGGGTTGTGAGTTTCAGTATTACAAAATTAGTATGTGTGCTTCCTCCTAACGTCCGTTTCTACCTTGCTAAAAATCGTCCGTTTGTCAGCGGCCAATTCATCGTGAATCTCTTGATGTGTCCAGTGCGTCCCAAGGTTCTAACGGCGGTGACTGTGTTGGCTATGAAACTTACTAGGCTTGGACCAATTTTAAAGCAGCGTCAGATGATGGTTGCTTTTGAACACATCAAATTTTATGTCACTTGCTTTAAGTACATCGTTTAATTGTCGTAAACTTGTGACATGCTGATAAAATTAGGTGGCAGAAGAACTTTGAGTTTTCAATGCCAGGTGTTAGAAGAAATATTATACGGCGTGTTCGTTACTCTCTGGTGATTCCGTCATCAAAGTGGCTGAAAAAGACGGTTGTTTTTTTTTTAAATGGATCCGCATCTTTCATAGGTTACAACACTGCAGTTTGTCCTGTATTAAAACTGGCTCCTTCTAAACACATTTAAAACAGCTCCAATAACAATAATAATACACATATATATATATATATATATGTATCGTATTCACCAAATAGTTTTTTTTCACTGAAATGAGCGTTGTGATTTAATGTTTTATTAATTTCGTACGAAATTATTTCCTTAGAAACCAGAAAATATTTAAAACTTACGATATGAAATATAACAAGGCAGGCAATGTATGTGTAAACGTAAAATTAAGGCGCCTTCATGCAACCAGCATTGCAGTGGAAGAGCAATAAGTAATACATATTCTGAGTGTGTTCGAAGTAACGCGCGTGCGCCATACTTTCATCTGTGGCCTGCTTGTTCTACAGTATTTTTGCACATTACCTCACAATGGAAACGATTTAAAAAATATATTGAAAGTAAAATGTTTATTTTGATTTGCTCTAGAATTTTTGTCCGAAACAAATTTCTTTCTAAGAAGAATTCCGCGAGATATCATAAATGTACATCTGTCGGTCTTCATGTAAAGTACCTCTTATTCTTGTGAGATTCCAATCGAAATCGAATTTTTTTGGACATTTTTTCTAAAAATATTAAATTTCATGGAAATTCGTTTAGTAGGAGCCGAGATGGTATATTCGGCGGACGGACGGGCATAGACACAGAGGGACAGACAGACACATAAGAGGAAGCCAATAGTCTATATTCGAAATTTTGGAAACGCACCTAATACAAATGAAGCAGTCATTCAGATGTGTTTGTTGTTTTAAAACGTTTTCATTCTTGTTAAAATCTGCTTGCTCTATTTTTTAACAGAAGAGTCTGTACTCTGAAAGATTAATTTTTACACAATTTCACTTTGTAACCAGCTGCCTACGGCAGGCGCTCTATATTTTCATTTGTAATGAATAACAGTTGCATTTTATAGCTACATAACAACAAATACAGCACAGAGTTTTTCGTGCTGGTGTGGTTCCTTTGAATTGACATTTGTGCTGAGCTTCAGGGGATGGATCGAAAATTGTATTATAGTCGCCTGCAGTCATTCCTTCTG
>Ga0123353_10015818_pt1 | contig 10987 bp, 8 predicted proteins | sample TergutLab28metaG_3_FD_92763 | JGI IMG/M metagenome (GOLD analysis project Ga0123353, IMG submission 92763) | Labiotermes labralis P3 segment gut microbial communities from Petit-Saut dam, French Guiana - Lab288 P3 | ecosystem: Host-associated > Arthropoda: Insects > Digestive system > Gut ... | reverse complement strand
TACAACATTTGGAGCTGTGAATCACCTTGTATGTAGGCCTATAATACATGTGGATCTGTAAATTACCTTGTATGTAGGCCTATAATACATGTGGAGCTGTGAATCACCTTGTATGTAGGCCTATAATACATGTGGATCTGTAAATCACCTTTTATGTAGGCCTATAATACATGTGGAGCTGTGAATCACCTTTTATGTAGGCCTATATAACATGTGGAGCTGTGAATCACCTTGTATGTAGGCCTATAATACACGTGGGGCTGTGAATCACCTTGTATATAAAGCACTGTGAGATGACTACCTGGGATGAAGCCTGTGTTTCAGATACTGAGCACAATGTTATGTGTTCCGTGCTGTAAAGTGTACTGTTGTTATGCTTTGTAATTTAAATCCTAAAACTTGTTTCTTTAAAGCGAGAATAAAGATGAAATTTGTTCTGTGTGCGTGTAAATAACTTTGGCACTGTTTTGCACAATTTATGCAAGTTACTTTTAGTCGCATAGCTTGGCTGATATTTTTAATGGGATGGGAAATGCACGATAACACGTTGACTGCACGTGTCTCTAGGACGAACTCGTAACAAAACACTTTTATTGACCGTTAGTTTCCGCCGTGTGTGATAAAGAGAGCTTTGCTTTCACGACTGAAGGACTTTACGAGCTTCTTGTTTTCGGTGTGAAACAGAAATTTAATGGAGAAACTGCTGCACTAAGTTGTCAATAAGCAGCGAATATTTTTTACAAAGAACATTACTTCTGTTTATGTACACTTTTAAACGCCGATGTGGCCCCACACTTCACTGCCTATTTGTGACGGTACATCGACGGAGGTGACCATTCGAATTTCAGTATAACAGAGAACTTCTGCAGCCAGACTTTGTTAGACGCTAAGTGAGGGTGGTGCATATCAGGGAGCGCCATATTGAGGTGTCACTGTGCTGCCTGCCCAGCCACTGAACTTTCTTTCCTTTGATGAAGTTAAACTGCGTCTTGCAGCTCGCATTTTAATTACGTAGATTTTCTGTGCAGCACAGCGGTACAAATATCTCAGAAGAGTCAAGTCCAAATATTCACATTTGCCTGTTTTTCTACCATATTTGACAAAAACCTGAAGAGTTTAACTGTCTTTAGTGCTAGTTCTGTTTTGTGTCACACTCCCGGTTCTAATCTCGGCCGGTATATCGTCCAAACTGGCTGAGGTTTTTACTCAATTTATCAGGGTAAGAGTGTCGTTAAGTAGGCCACGACCGCTTCCTCTCACACCGTTTCTCCTGTCATTCCTCTCTGTATAGTCGCAGTTAACGACCGAGTTGCTAAATACAGTCTGTATCAGTAAACAGAATATTCCGTAACTGGCCTATTGAAAGTCGCATAATCACAACTGCAGTATCATTTTACACAACTGTACGAAGTAATACAATATAACAGGCCGACTGGCCGTTTTTCGTCAAGTATTGGCGACAAGACCAAATATTGTATTCTTATAGACTTCGGTAGAGAAATTCTGTACATGCCGTTATCCAGCAAGACTGAGTTTCATGAAAATTGGTAAAGTGACAGTTACACTGTCCTGCAGGGCGTAAATGAATTTCTACCTGAAATTTCCGTATTTTTTCTTGTGTTGTAACAGCCATTCTCAGGCCTAGACTGCCTCATATCCGACATTTCGAGATTACACACACTCAGTTAGACACAACACATTCGATAGGACTCCTCTCGACAGGCCGACGCAGAGGTAACTACCTGACCACATAGAACACTCACAAGAGAAAGACACCCATGTCCCCGGCCGGATTCGAACCCGCAATTCCAGAAAGCGAGAGGTCGCAGGCCTATGCCTTAGACCGCGCGGACACTGGGACCTACGCTTGCCATATATCTTAACGAATTTTGATGAAATTTGGTATGTAAGTTCTTCACGTAATGCCACTAACCACTTGTGAGTGTTGTGAAAATCCGTATAGTGGAAGGCGTACTTTACTTGAGGGCGAAAAAACCATTTTTCTTCTTTTATGTTGTGCAGTTTTCGTTCGATTTGGATGACATTTCGGTACAGGAAATGTCCGCAGAATTTACTGAATGTGGGTTTAGCAAAAATCGACTCGAAGAAAGCCATACTGTACTTAAGGGCTTGAGTGAATATAAGAGGGTCAGTCAAATGAAAACCTTAAATACTTTTCGTTTCTTATCACGGACGTTATGGTGTGCTGATCCATGACTCATATCCAGATGTGCGGCTATTTCATTCACTGTTACGCGGCGATTTTCCTTCAAGATGGCTTCAACTGCTGCAACAGCCTCTGGTGTCACTACTTGGTGTGCCTGACCAGGTCGAGGAGAGTCTGTTACAGAACTAAAGCCTTTCATGAACTTCATAGTCCACTCCTACACTTGCTGTAGTGGCAGACATGCATCACCATAATGAACGTTCATTCGTCGATGAATTTCGATGGGTTTCACCCCTTCACCATAAAAAAACGGATGACAGAATGCTGTTCTTTTTTGGTGCACGTTGCAAGCGGGGCCGCCAACTTTACACTACTACTGCGCCGTCGTGTTGCATTCTTGCATCGTACTGCCACCTGTCGGCCACTCTTCAAACCATAAATATCACTGCTGTCAACTTACAAGACAATCAGCTGTGTTTCGAATTTTTATCGCACTTTTAAGGTTTTCATTTGACTCTCCCGCGTACGTCTGTACTTTGAAGATACGCTTTTGGATTTGTGTGATTTTGTGTTGAGAGTCAGCGAGTTTCATGAAAATCGGCACGAAAGTGTCCGGATTTTTCTCACAACGAAAATGAAATTACTTTCACGTGTGTACCGTTGAACCGCATGACATTTTGAAAATCTGTACCGCCATGGTAGTGCCTCTGTTCTGCGTCACAGCGTGCACGATTTACGCTGATGTCGACTTCTCTCGCCATTCCGTTTCTCGTCGACCGTTGCAAATCGGCACGTCAGGGCAGGCAGGGGTCGCTTCGCCTGGCAGCTGTGTTTGATATGCGGCGTAGCCCGTCACTTACTGACATTTCTATATGGATATGTGCAAGTGTTTCAGACTTATTTCTTGCTATTATATCAGGCGTATTGTTCCAGGTAGGCCTGTCCGTGGATACCTTTTGTGCAATAACAGCTCGGTTCCTCCCATGCTCGGTGCCATATGACCCGAATCAAATAGCTGGATGTGTTGTGTCGAGAGAGATCGCTTATGGATAACCACTGGAATCGTGACATCGTAGGTGTGTCTTCTTTTATATCAGACGACCCCTGCAGCTCCTCCCTGTTCATCCTCGTTGTAACGCCGCCCGAACTTCCTGGTGTTGCGTCTCCATCATGAGTCTTTTTTCACGCCCGCTCTATGTCCACTGTCTTCAGCTGCCCAGTGACAAATGCGGGTCGGGAGGGAGGCTGACAGGCTTTATCATGCATTATGAATACCCTACAACAGCAAGGTGTAACATTACACTGTCCGCCCAACGACTGCCCTAGCACTAGCTTTTGCGTGTTACTTTCACGGGACATTACCGTCAGTGCTCTGCTTAACCTGCTTCTACTTCCGTTATTGCGCCTTTTTAAATTTGTTTATTTAACGATGCTGGTTATTGCTTGTAGTTCCTATTGCGCTGGGGACGGATGAAAGAGCACCGATCAGTAGTGGAGTGGGAACAACCGAAGGATTTAGAGAAACACTTATCCCATTTCCTCTCTGTTCACCGTGAAATCGAGACGTTGATATTTGTCTTGTATGCGAGCTGTGTGTTTGTTAATTGTGTTGACTTAAGCAAGAACGTTACGTCATACCGGGGTGCTGATAAGTCCTTAGCTCGACCAGGAAGGAAACAAGCTCGGAAGCATGTCAGGGACTCGCGCGATTTCAACAACATCGAGACGCGAGCTGCCATCAAGTTTTTTTTCCTGCAAGGCAAGGCGCCGAAGGAAATTCACGCCATACTGACATAAATATTAGCTTGTTTCCTTCCTGGTCGGGCTAAAGACTTATCAGCACCACTGTATAGAAATTGGTTTTGTACAGTAAATTTTCCGCATCATATTACTGCACGATCTGTGTTACTGAATTAAATATATGTTTACTGCAAAATATTTGGAAGTGTTTAGATAAAAACGACCGACTGCCGAAAGCTAATGTTAATTATGTTCACATTCGTAATGACAACAAAATACCACTGACAGCCCATTACAGATCAACTGTTATCGTCCTTGACAAGAAGCCTTTTGTTGAGAAATTGTGCAAAACTGGTGCACAAATTGGCTAAAAAGTATTTATGGCACGATTACTTGATGGGATACTTTGCACATAAAACTAACAATATTCATTTGAACTAACGTCTTGCTAATATTTAAAGTTATACATGCTGGTAGCGCCAGTCCCAGTGGCCGCGCGGGCTAAGGCGTAGGTCTACGGCCGCTCGCCTGTTGAGATCATGGGTTCAAATCCCACCGGGGGCATGGATGTCTGTCTGTTGTGAGTGTTGTGTGTCGTGAGGTAGAGGTCTCTGCGACGGTCCGATCACTCGTCCAGAGGAGTCCTACCGACTGTGATGCGTCGTTGTGTGTGATCTAGAAACCTCAAGAATGAGGAGGCCATGGTCCGCGTTGGGCCGCAGCGCCAGGGGGGGGGGGGACGTGCTGGGAGGGGGCAATGCCATACTTGTTACTTACTAAACTTCATTTCCATTGTCGTGTTAAACTCATAACTCCCAGACGATGTGATACAAACCGTTTTCCTTCTGTAAACCGACTCACAGTACTATGTCTTCCTCTGTTGCAACCACAACTGCAGTTCGCTTCTTTCGGTTGAAATTAACTGACACCGACGGATTCGAATGAAATGGAGAACCTACCAAACTTTTTTAATTTAATGAAACAGCTGTTGCCAATTCATTGGTATTAATAATTAATACTGAATTGATTAGAATTCAGAACACTGCATTCCACACATCTCGATGTTTCACTACTTAGTTATGTCTTCGAGACTAAAATTAATTGTCCTTCCATTATGGACACTTCAATTTCCTGACGTCTGCAAAGCAAAGTGTGTATGTTACACTGTCACAAGAGTTAGGGTGGGGCTGTCCTTCTTCTGGGATGTTATAAGCAGTAAGTTGCTAGTTGGTTACTGACGTTTCGGGACAACCTATCAGTCAAGCAGTCGAACTGCGTGACCCTTCAAGATGGGACAGATAGGTTGTTCTGGAAAATCTGTAACTAACACCAATCTGCCCTGCGCAACATTCCAGAAGAACCTAGACTAAGCACACAGCGGCGGAAGCCTAAAATCTCGCATTATGGTATCTTTTGTTGAAGTGTGTTTTCCATTGCTGCCAGTGGCACACTGGTATTTGCTTTCTTGTGCTAAGAACACTGTGTGCCTTGAATTCCCTTTTTGCGTTTTGGAAAATGTTCAGTTTTCCCTTTTTTTTTTTACTTTAGTTTCCTGTTTATTTTGGTAATTCGCTTTACAAAAACAAAAACAACAACAGTGACAACAACAACAACAACATTCGAATTTTGATGTATTGCTGACCTCAGTATAATCTTGGTAATTAACCAACTTAATGCACAAATTCTTGTTTTATCATCATCATCATCATCATTAATTATATCCTCATGGAGTTGGGCCACTTGTTGACCCGTTCCGTTTTCAGGTATCCAGAAGTCTCTTCAAAGGTCTAACATGATTCCTTCTGCCAGTTGTGGAGTAGTGTTTCATTACCCTGGGTAATCTATTTCGAGGCATTCTGTTTACATGTTGTATTGTATTCAGCTTCTCTTGTATTCCAGTAATTTGTCCAAAATATAAGGGGTAGTGATGCGTAAGGCTGTAGCCTATCCTACACAACAGTCATCCTCAAATTCTCGTGGTATACCCTGTTCTTACAAACCAGGAAATGACGACCGAGTCATAGCGGTATAACTTTTTCACCAGGAATGGAGGAAATTCCATCCTTAAACATTCCAGTCCAGAGGCTAAAGGTAGCAATCCGACCACTGGACTTGGCTCTTCTCTGGCCCTGTAACCCATGCAGGGGAAATTTTAAACACTGGCAAGTCTCATGGAAAGAAGCCGGACAGAAGAAGAAAAATTCTTGTTTTATAATAAGATGTTTCAACCTCCTGATGATGAGCACATAGTGCTTGATACATGTAGAGGCATATAATAAATCTTACTATAAAACAAGATTTTTGTGCATTAAGTTGCTTAATTACCAAGAACAACATTCGAGAAGAATTGTCAGATGGTAAAAATGCGTTGCACAGTGTGTGGTGGCACATGTAGAGTATTGTATCAGCAGTGGGAACTGAATGTGTAGAATGCCGTTTGGTTGCTGGGTGGGCGGTTCCAGACGTTTCAAAGACACGACGTTTCGAAGAAACGTCGTGAACCACCGACCCAACGACAGCGTCGAAGATCTGAATTTTCATTTAAAAACCTGTGATCACCTGAAATGTTCTTCATCTTCCTCTTGCTGCACACATTTGAAGTGCCATTCAGTTATTACTCACCTTGTTGTACTGCAGCACATTCGCACACAAATTACGGGTCACTATTTTTTATCGCCGTATAAACGACTGTAACGAGTGTGTGCGTGCGTGCGCACTGAAGCGACGGAGCTGACATTCCTTGAGTCGCCTGAACACGCGCGAGCGGTCTATTTGCGCCGTCACTTAGCGAGCATCATCCATTACGAACAGCGCCAAGTCCATCTGTCAGTCAAAGACGCGGACCCACCTGTGTGCACACAGTGGTTCCGTGCCGTTACCACACGTCTGCTCTTCCGTCATTAGCATTTTATAATTGAATGAGACGTACCGTCACTGGCCCTAAACGGAGGCGACTTAGTCCAATCTGCCGATCGTCACGGTGCAGTGATTTGGGCTTTCTGTGTCTTACCGAGGCGCTGCCGGGTGGAGACACACCCTGAGCTAGGCTGTTTGCTTTCTGAATTACGCACACAGCGATTTGTTGCAACCTGCACAATTCGTCAAACAGATATTCCCGCATTACTACACAGTCGGGTTACAAACACACACCATCTGTCAAAATGTTGTGTCCACAAAGTAAACTCTCTTCCTATATTTTCGTAAAAACCTAACCGTTTAAATTTATTGTCTGTCAATGATCTGTCGGCTTTTTTTTTTCCTGTCCTTTGTACAATTGTGTATCGGTGGGTTACGACGACTTGCTACATCTCGAGCGACATGTTACAATGATGTGACACACTTACTGTTACTAGCACTTACTGAAACGTTTCCCACTGTCAATATTTAGCATCACACATAATTTAGGGAACTGTCTGTTTTAGTTGTTCGTTTGAATAAAGAAGGAAACACTTCCCGAAAAGTTGTGCGGTGTTACATAGTGTCAGTGTTTGCCGTCTGTGTCTTACCGAGGCACTACCTGGAGGAGAAAGATCCTCTTAGGTAAACTCTTTGATTTCGTGTCCTCAGTTTCTGTAGACCAGTCACGTGGTACCTCCCTGAACAGGTCACTGCGATTATTTGCATGTCCTTTTCGTTTCTTTGTGCACGTTCTTAATTCCACCCAACTACATGTAAAGCGAAACAAGCTTACATTATTTCTTAAAAGTAGCGACCTCGAAATTGCCGAAGTTGTCAGTTAACCTGCAATACTAACTTCGTACCTGCATGTAGAGTTGGTCTGTAGTGTTCTTATTTGTCAGTGGGAACGAGCAGCTCCGTAACGGTTCAGTATCAGACACTTTTACAAACACTTTCCACTAGACTAACTATAGTGCAGTGTATGTATTTGTCTAACACAAATTTATTTGATGTTAGATATATATCCAGTATTTACTACATAAGGTACAACTATATGTTTCGGCGCTTGACTATGGCTATCTTCAGGTTGTACATGAAATACTTAGTAAGGAGTTATACGAGACTTATTTTGGGCTGTATACAGTTGGGAGGTGGGAGGAGAGGTGGGCACGAGATCTCGCATGTGTCATGGAGGTTGGGAGGTGTAGGTACATGGGGGGACTCTGCTATTGTATGTATGTCTAAGTTAATATTGTTAGGTCTATGGTATCATATTGTGTGTGTTGTAGAATGATATGTGCATATATATATACTTATCTTATGCATATACAGTGTGCAATATCACACCAAATGTGGTTTCTGCTATTATATATTATGTCTAAGTTAATATAGTTAGGTCTATGGTATCATATTATGTGTGTTGTAGAATGATATGTACATATATACTTATCTTATGCATATACAGTGTGCAATATCATACAAAATGTGGTTTCTATAGTTATAGTTTTAGGCTCATAAATCTATTCTAGTTGTTATTACGTATATTTTTATTGTTTTAATTATTTTATGACTTTCCACCAGATATCGATGAATAACGACCTGATATATGGCAGCCATTTTTAGGTGACAAAAGGAGTTCGTCAGATGTCAGGCACTAACTTTGTTTTCGAAGTAAAATGTTGTATAAAATAAAGTGTTCTGTCTGTTCGACTATCAGACGACCGAATAATCGTGGCTGGATTCCGGACAGAGGCCAGAAATTTTTCTTTTCTCCACAGCGTTCTGGCCCCCTCCCTGCCTCCTACTCTGTGGGCATCAGGGGAGCTTTTTCTTCGTTGGTAAAAGCGGCCAGGTCGTGAATCTTACTGCATACCACACCTGCCGTCATGGCATGCACAGAGACACATTTGACCTTTCTTTACTTACCAAGTTTGCTCCAATTTTGTAGCCAGTAATGTGTCACTGGTATCCACTGAAAGTCAAATGGGAATTGTATATTCTGTTGACATGTGATGGAGATTTTACGCTTTCACTGTTTGCATCTCGTATCATCCATGTCATCAGATGCATCATGTGAAAATGTATGTTTATAGTGACGTCAATAAAAAGTTGCTGACACCAGAACACAGAAGTTGTTTGAAGCAGCTGAGATTGTGCGCCCCCTCTCGGTCGGTCCTTGCGCAATAGGTGGCCTGTCGATGCGTTGTCTGTCGGTGCGAACACACTGCTCCCTGCTTGGATGGATCGGTGCATGATTTGTGGCAAATTAGGGTCTGTTCGGAAGTCAATGCCCCGTGCTTACCCTGACTATTTTATCCCGCCTAATCGGTTTCATTAACTTCAGTCCATATTTGAACTTTTGACTCTTTCATAGCGGACAGTTGTGAGGCAAATGCACACCATGTCGTTACCATCAACCTCTGTCCCCAAACAGCCACTGGTCCATACAGTTGATCTGATAATCATGCACCAATCTTTGCCATCAGCTGGATAGCGTCTACCTCATATCTTGGAGTTTCTTGGCCACAGACTTGCTATCCTGACCGATAGTCTTCGTGATTTAACTCAGTTCCTGCAGGCAAGTTGTGGAACGGTACTGCCAACTGTACCACACCCACATTCTTCTAAAGCCTTTCCAATTTATGATATATAGCCATCCTATCTCTGAACGCTATGTAATATAAGTTATTGAGAGAGCGTCTTTAAATAAACCATAAATAAATTATGCTACGTGAGTGAGAGCTGGTAAAGTGTAATGGCGGTTGTTGGTGCCGCTGCAGTGGCTGTAATATGGACGAGATGGGGAAGAAAATATGTCACGTGACCCTACGTCATCCACTGTGACGGCCGATAATGCTGTTAGGTACTATATGTGCTGGACGGCTGAATTACTAGTGGAGTGCTCATTGAGACAGATCTGCAAGGCGCGATGTTTATTGACGTTTAGGCTGACGATTTCAATTGAATTGTCTTTTCCCAGACGAAGGTGGGCTTACAGATGTTGGCGGTATTCAGATTTACAGTAATGCTACGTTGTAAGCTGAACGGATGAAGGAACGCTGACCGTGTAGAGGACGGCGTGCATACAGAAGAAACCCATTTCAAGCATCTAACTTCATGAAACATGAAAATACAGTAACAAAAAAATTACAGTTGCTTGAAACTATTTGTGTGTAATTTTCAGTTTTTACTGACGGGAATAAGGGCCGTAGGTTGGTGCAAATTTAGTTTCACGTTGCATTACACCAGCTGCTTGGAATCAGTCGGCAGCTTGTGGGTGATCTGAAGGATAAGAGAAGATACTGAAATTAGGAAGAGAAAGTGCAAGATCGCATTGCCTGGAGAACTGGATTTGGGAGGGGCAGTGGCATGCCGCGGGACACACGCTATGAATGAGTGTGCAGTGAGGTACTGGAAATGTGGGCTGCAGTATTGCAAATGTGCACTCCGAGATTTTAAGGTTTGTTACGGTGTACATGTTGTATTTTAAGATGTCTTGTGTGTATTGTTGTTAGTTGTCTTTTGTGTATTGTTGTATTTGTCTTGTGTGTATTGTTGTTAGTTGTCTTGTGTGTATTGTTGTATTTGTCTTGTGTGTATTGTTGTTAGTTGTCTTGTGTGTATTGTTGTATTTGTCTTGTGTGTATTGTTGTAGTTGTCTTGTGTGTATTGTTGTTAGTTCTCTTGTTTCTATTGTTGTAGTTGTCTTATGTGTATTGTTGTTAGTTGTCTTGTGTGTGTTGTAGTTGTCTTGTGTGTATTGTTGTTAGTTGTCTTGTGTGTATTGTTGTACTATGTATGTATTGCTGTTTTTATTTAGATGCCGGACTGCTGGCTAGAAGTCAGTATTCGGAAGGTCCTGCGAACGGCCACCTCGACACAGCTTTTTCTTGATTTCCCTGTGTCTATAAGCAAATGCTGAGATGGTTCCCAAAATTCCAAGTTGCCACTACATGCTTCTCATATAACCCTCCGGACTTAAATTTATTAGTAGCCAACTTCATATTTTCTATACATGTAAAATAACCACTGAGACCGGGTGACAACCGAATTGCAGTTAAGACAAACCGTATCTCTAGGGAATATAGTGTTGCAGCTGTTCTGTTGTTACTATTCATGGTGCTTATATCGTTAATTTCAGTGTTGAATCTATTGTACTTTTACATTAGCACTTTCCGAAGT
>Ga0123353_10015815_pt1 | contig 10989 bp, 12 predicted proteins | sample TergutLab28metaG_3_FD_92763 | JGI IMG/M metagenome (GOLD analysis project Ga0123353, IMG submission 92763) | Labiotermes labralis P3 segment gut microbial communities from Petit-Saut dam, French Guiana - Lab288 P3 | ecosystem: Host-associated > Arthropoda: Insects > Digestive system > Gut ... | reverse complement strand
GCGATCCGCTCGCTGCAGGCCGCCGGCCTGGAGGTCAACATGATCAAGGACGTGACGCCCATCCCGCACAACGGCTGCCGTCCGCCCAAGCGCAGAAGGGTGTAAGGAGGAGGTACTGCAATGGCTAGATATACAGGATCGGTTTGCCGGCTGTGCCGCCGTGAAGGGACGAAGCTCTTCTTAAAGGGCGAGCGCTGTTTTTCCGGGAAGTGCGCGGTGAGCCTGCGCCCCACCCCGCCGGGCCAGCACGGCCAGGCCCGCCAAAGAAAGATGTCCGAATACGGCATGCAGCTGCGCGAAAAGCAAAAGGCCCGCCGCGCCTACGGCGTGCTGGAAACCCAGTTCCACCGCTACTACGAGCGCGCCGCCAACATGAAGGGCATCACCGGCGAGAACCTGCTGCAACTGCTGGAGCGCCGCCTGGACAACGTGATCTACCGCGTGGGGCTGGCCGCCTCCCGGGCGCAAGCCCGGCAGATCGTGTGCCACGGCCACGTGCTGGTGGACGGCCACAAGGTGGATATTCCCTCCTTCCTGGTGAAGGCCGGCCAGGTCATCACCATCCGCGAGCGCAGCCGCGAGCAGGAGCACTTCAAGGCCCTGCGCGAGGGCAGCGGGCGCATCGTGCCCAAGTGGCTCACCTTCGACGCCGAGCATCTGACCGTCACCGTGGCCGCGCTGCCCGCGCGCGAGGACGTCGATCTCTCCATCCAGGAGCACCTCATCGTCGAGCTTTACTCCCGCTAATGCGCCTCTCGATGGTTCCAGTGGTTCAATAGCGGGAGACGTCTCTCGACCGAATGTGAGGAGGGTTTGTTGAATGATCGAAATCGAAAAGCCCAGAATCGAGCGCGTGGAGATCGGCGAGAACAACAGCTACGGCAAGTTCGTGGTCGAGCCGCTGGAGCGCGGTTTTGGCCATACGCTGGGCAATTCGCTGCGCCGGGTGCTGCTGTCCTCGTTGCCGGGGGTGGCGGTGTCCAGCGTGCGGATCGAGGGGATTCAGCATGAATTCTCGGCGATCCCCGGCGTCAAAGAGGATGTGACCGAGATCATCCTCAACCTAAAGGAGCTTGCCGCGCGGCTGCACAGCGATACCACCAAGCTGATTACCGTAGAGAAAAAGGGGCCGGCGACGCTCACCGCCGCCGACTTTGAGACCGACGAGGAAGTTGAGATCGTTAACCGCGATCTGCACATCGCCACCCTCAACGAGGACGCGCACCTCATCATGCACGTCACGCTGGACAGGGGCCGCGGCTATGTAACCGCCGATCGCAACAAGATGGCCAACGCGCCCATCGGCGTGATTCCCGTGGACTCCATCTTTACCCCCATCCGCAAGGTCAACTACATGGTGGAGGATACCCGCGTAGGCCAAATGACCGACTTTGACAAGCTGGTGCTGGAGATTTGGACCAACGGCAGCACGCTGCCCGACGAGGCGGTGAGCGTGGCGGCCAAGATCCTCTCCGGCCACCTGACGCTGTTCATCAACCTCACCGAGCACGTGATGCCGGTGGACTTCAGCGAGCCCGAGGACGATAAAAAAGAGAAGGTACTCGAGATGACCATCGAGGAGCTGGATCTTTCGGTGCGCGCGTACAACTGCCTCAAGCGCGCCGGCATCAACACGGTGGCCGAGCTGGTGCAGCGCAACCAGGAGGACATGATGAAGGTGCGCAACCTGGGCAAGAAGTCGCTGGAAGAGGTGGAGTACAAGCTCGCCGCCCTCGGCCTGAGCCTGCGCATCACCGAAGAATAGGGAAGCGGCGGGACGATGTGGGCATCGTCCCCTACAAACGGCCACGTATTTTGGTAGGGGCGGATGCCCACATCCGCCCGTGTTACATGCCGAAACACTTTCAGGCCTGAGGACAATCCGCGGCCCAAAGACGAGGAGGTTCCCCCCCATGGCATATCAACGAAAACTAGGCAGGCCCGCGGATCAACGCAAGGCGCTGCTTCGCAACCAGGTCACCCATCTGATCTGGTACGGGCGCATCGAAACCACCCTGGCCCGGGCCAAGGAGGTGCGCTCCGCCGCCGAACGCCTGATCACCCTGGCCATCCGCGAGTGCGACAACACGGTGGAGGCGGTTAAATCCTTCAACAACGAGAAGGGGCAGACCGTGACCATGACCGTGACCAACGACGCGCCTTCCAAGCTCCATGCCCGCCGCCTGATCATGGCGTACCTGTACGAGCTGCCCGAGCAGCGCAAGGACGACGAGAGCAAGAAGGAGTTTCTCGAGCGCACCAAGAACGTGAAGCACCCGTGCGTGGAAAAGCTGTTCCGCGAGATCGGGCCCAAGTACAAGAAGCGCAATGAAGAAAAGAACTGCGCCGGCGGCTACACCCGCATCTTAAAGAAGGGCCCGCGCCGAGGCGACGGGGCCGAGATGGTGATCTTGGAGCTGGTGTAACATACCCGCAAAGCAATCCGGCGTCGAGGGGATCGGCGCCGGTTTTTTCAAACGCATTCACATCAAACGCATTCTTTCCAAAAAACCTTGCCAACCCCCCGAGATTCAGTTATCATACAATAGGTTAATCCAAAGCGTTGGGAGAAAAGCCTTGCAAGAACAAAGTTCCGAACAGTTCACCGATATCGTGGCGCTGCAAGAGGTCACCTTTGCGTACCAAGAGGACGCGCCGCCGGCCTTGAGCGGGGTGTCGCTGGCCATCGCGCCCGGCGAGTTCGTGGCGGTGCTGGGGCACAACGGCAGCGGAAAATCGTCGCTGGCCAAGCTTTGCAACGCGCTGCACCTGCCCACCGGGGGCACGGTAACGGTGTGTGGCATGAACACCCGCGACGAGGCGCTGCTGTGGAACATCCGCCAGAGCGCGGGCATGGTGTTTCAAAACCCGGACAACCAGCTGGTTTCCACCATCGTGGAGGAGGATGTCGCTTTTGGCCTGGAAAACCTGGGCACGCCCCAGCCACAGATCCGCCCCAAGGTAGATGAAGCGCTGCGCGCCGTGTCCATGTACGATTGCCGGGCCTCGGCGCCCCACATGCTCTCCGGCGGGCAAAAGCAGCGGGTGGCCATCGCCGGGGTGCTGGCGATGGCGCCGCGCGTGATGATACTGGACGAGGCCACGGCGATGCTCGATCCCTCGGGCCGGCGCGAGGTGCTGGCTACCATGCACGGGCTCCACCGGGAGCGCGGCATCACGGTGGTTTGGATCACCCACTCCATGAGCGAGGCGGCCACCGCCGAGCGGGTGGTGGTACTCAAGGAAGGGCAACTGGCGCTCACGGGCACGCCCCGGCAGGTGTTCCGCCAGGTGGAGCGCCTGCGCGAGCTGGGCCTGGACGTGCCCCCCATGACCGAGATGGCCCACGGGCTGCGCGAGCGCGGCGTACAGGTGCCCGACGATATACTGACCGTACAAGAGATGGTGGAGGAACTATGCCGATTGTCATCCAGGGCCTGACCCACACCTACATGCCGGGCAGCCCCTTCCAGGCCACCGCCGTGCACGAGGTGTCGCTCACCGTGGGCGACGGCGAGTTCCTGGGGCTCATCGGCCATACGGGCAGCGGAAAATCCACGCTGATCCAGCACCTCAACGGCCTTTTGAAACCCACGGCGGGCCGCGTATTGGTGGATGGGGTGGATGTATTTGCCAAGGATACCGACCGGCGGGCCATCCGCCGCAAGGTGGGCCTGGTGTTCCAGTATCCGGAGCATCAGCTGTTTGAAGAGACGGTTTCGAAGGACATCGCCTTCGGGCCCAAGAACCTGGGCCTGAACGCCGAGGAGACCGATCGCCGGGTGCGCGCGGCCTGCGCGGCCGTCCGCATCGACTACGAAGCGTTGGCCGCCCGCTCGATCTACGAGCTGTCCGGCGGGCAGATGCGCCGCATCGCCATCGCCGGCGTGCTGGCGATGGAGCCCGAGGTGCTGGTGCTGGACGAGCCGGCCGCCGGCCTGGACCCGCGGGGGCGCGCCGACATATTGCGCATGATACAGGAGCTGCACGCGCTGCGCGCCATCACGGTGATCATGGTGTCCCACAGCATGGACGACGTGGCGCGGATGGTGAACCGCATCGTGGTGATGAGCAAGGGCCGGGTGGTGATGGACGGCCTGCCCGCCGAGATCTTTGCCCACGGCGAGGCATTGCGCGCCATGGGTCTGGATGTGCCCGAGGCGGTGCGCCTCGCCGACGCGCTGCGCGCGAAGGGCTTCTCCATTCCCTCCGAGGCCTGCTTGCTGGAGGACGTGCGGGACGCCATCATCGCCCATATGGCTCAAATGGGGGGTGAGCGCCGGTGCTGAAGGACATCACGCTGGGGCAGTATCATCCGGGGAACTCCGTCGTCCATCGGCTGGATCCGCGCAGCAAGCTGCTGCTCACCATCGCGTACATCGTGGCGATATTCCTGGTAAGAAGCGCGCTCGGCTACCTGCTGCCCCTGGCCTACCTGCTGCTGGTGACCTCGCTCGCCCGCATCTCCCTGCGCTACCTGCTCAAGGGCGTGCGGCCGCTGGCCATGATCCTCGCACTAACTTTTATTCTCAATTTGTTCTTTGTCCAGGGCGAAACGGTGTGGCTGCACTGGGGGTTCCTGCGCCTTACCCAAGAGGGCTTCACCACCGCGCTGTTCTTTTCGCTCCGGCTGGTGTTCCTGGTGATGGGCACGTCGGTGCTCACCCTTACCACCTCGCCGGTGGCCCTCACCGACGCCATGGAGCGCCTGCTCTCGCCCCTGCGGGCCATCCGCTTCCCGGCCCACGAGCTGGCGATGATGATGAGCATCGCGCTGCGGTTCATCCCCACCCTGCTGGAGGAGACCGACAAAATCATGAAAGCGCAAATGGCCAGGGGCGCCGATTTTGAGAGCGGGAACCTGATCCGCCGGGCCAAGGCGATGGTGCCCTTGCTCGTGCCGCTGTTTGTGGGGGCGTTTCAAAGAGCGTCGGACTTGGCCATGGCGATGGAGGCGCGCTGCTACCGGGGCGGCGAGCACCGCACCCGCATGAAGGTGCTGCGCTTCTCCCGCCTGGACGGGCTGGCGGCGCTGAGCATGGTGGCGCTGGTGGTGCTGATTATCGGCGAGGGCATGCTGTATGGATGAACAGGAACGTTTCGCTCCCTGTGGGGAGCGACCAGGGCTTTGCGGTCGCCCTGGACCTTCGCGCGGCGATGCTAGCCCACTTGTGCGCCGCATTCGTTTGCAGGTGGAGTACGACGGCACCCGCTACGCGGGCTGGCAGCGGCAAGCCGGAGTGCCGACGGTACAGCAGGAGCTCGAGGACGCATTGGGCAAGCTAATGGGCGTAAAGCGCGTGGTGATCCACGGCGCCAGCCGCACCGACGCTGGCGTGCACGCCGTAGGCCAGGCGGCGCACTTTGATTGCACCATGGGCATCCCGCCGGAAAAGGTGGCCTTTGCCCTCAACACCATGCTCCCGGAGGACATCCGCATCCGCGCGTCGGCCCTGGCCGATCCCCGCTTCCACGCGCGCTTCCAGGCCCAGGGCAAGATCTACCGCTACGGCATATGGAACCACCGGCACGCGTCGGCGATCCACCGCCTGAACCACGCCCACATCCCCACCCCTCTGGACCTGCCGCTGATGCGCCAGGAGATGCAGGCCATGGTGGGCACCCACGACTTTCGCGCGTTTGAGGCCTCCGGCGGGTCGATGACCGGCAAGGAGCGCACGGTGCGCACCGTGCACCGCGTGCAGCTCACCCGCGAGGGATCATGCCTGCACCTGATGATCCACGGCAGCGCCTTTTTGTACAACATGGTGCGCATATTCGCCGGCACGCTGATCGACGTGGGCCGGAGGCGGCTGGAGCCGGGGATCATCGCTGGGGCGCTGGCCAGCGGCGACAGGCTGCGGTTGGGCGTCACCGCCCCCGCCAACGGGCTCACCCTGCTGCGCGTGTTCTACGGCGAGCCGGGCGACCGGGCCGAAGCCGACGCGCTGTTTGAGCAGCCTGATCTGGCGTTCGGTGCAATGTAGGGGCGCACAGTGTGCGCCCGTGGGTCGCACCGAGTTACGGCGGGCGCACAATGTGCGCCCCTACAGGATTTGCGTTACTCGCCGCCTGGTCGTATTTCCTCTCGTCCCCGCATAGACTGGCAACAAAATGCCAAGCTATGGAGGGGAACGGGATGAAGGACTACATCGAGGCCCGCGTATTGCAAATCGCAGCGCACATTCTTGCCACAGGCGCCACGGTGCGCGAGACCGCAAAGGTGTTCCGCGTCTCGAAATCCACCGTGCACAAGGACGTGGACGAGCGGCTGCCCGAGCTGGACATGACCCTCGCCGAACAGGCCAAGACGGTGCTGGCCCGCAACAAGGCGGAGCGGCACATCCGGGGCGGGGAGGCCACCTGCCGCAAGTACATGCAGCATCGCGCCCGCCGCCAGGCGTAGCGCCGCCATTGGCGAAAACGCAAAACCCTTGGCAATGTATTGGGCATTTTTGATCGTCAAGTGGCTGCAAAACAAAAGAAGGAGCGAGCTACCTACGATGTTTGGAATGAATGATATCGGCATCGATCTGGGAACGTCCACCATACTCTTTTGCGTGCAGGGCAAGGGTGTGGTGCTGCGGGAGCCCGCGGTGGTGGCCATCGACCGCACCACGCGCAACATACTGGCCGTAGGCGAGGAGGCGCGCAGCATGGTGGGCAGGGCGCCCGCCAACATATCGGTGCTTCGCCCGCTGGCCGACGGGGTGATTTCCGACTATGATATCACCGAGCGCATGCTGCGCTTTTTTCTGCGCAAGGTGATCGGCCGGCGCATGATGTTCCGTCCCCGGGTGGTGGCCTGCGTGCCCAGCGGGGTAACCGAGGTGGAGAAGCGCTCGGTGGTGGACACCATCCTGGACGCCGGCGCGCGAAAAGCCCAGCTCATCGACGAGCCGCTGGCGGCGGCCATCGGCGCCGGGCTGGACATCACCAAGGCCTACGGCAACATGCTGCTGGACTTGGGCGGGGGCGCTTCCACCCTGGCGGTGCTGGCGATGGGGCGCATCGTGGTGTCGGTCACCACCAAGATCGCCGGCGACCGCTTCGACGAGGCGGTGATCCGCTACCTGCGCCGCAAGCACAACCTGATGATCGGCGAGCGGTCTGCCGAGGAGCTCAAAATACAGATTGGCGCGGCCATCCCCCGAAGCGATCCGCTGTACATGGATGTGACGGGGCGCAGCCTGATTACCGGCTTGCCCAAGATCATCACCATCAACTCCGAGGAGATGGTGGAGGCTCTCGACGAGCCCATCCTCGCCCTTGCCGAAAACATACAGGCCCTGCTGGAGCGCACGCCCCCCGAACTGGCCGCCGATATATTCGAGCGCGGCATCGTGATGACCGGCGGCGGATCGCTGCTGCACGGCCTGGACGCGGCCCTCAGCGAGCAGGTGCGGGTGCCCTGCCGCCTGGTGGAGGATCCGGTGGCCTGCGTGGCGATGGGCACCGGCCGCATCTTGGACGAGCAGGGCGCGTGGACGCAATTCCTGTTTGATATCGAAGACAGCGGCCCGGGCCGCAGGTAGCGCTACTCCCCTTGCATAAACACCCCGGCCTGCATGCTGTACAGGGTCTGTAGGGTCAGGGGGCCGGCCACGCCGTCCGCCTGCAGGCCGTGGCGCTGCTGGAAGATCATGAGCGCCGCCACCGTGTTGTCGCTGAAAATGCCTGTGATGTACTCGGCGTCCAGATAGCGGAGCTGGTATAGACGGGTTTGCAGCTGCCGCACGCCCTCGCCGGTGCTCCCCTCCCGAAGCACGGTGGTGAGGTCGGGCCGGGGCGTGGCGGCGGATTCGGGGAGGGCGGCGGCGGTTCCGCTGTACAGCTTGGCTTGGGTGGTGGGCCCGGCGACGCCATCCTCGGTCAAGCTGTTGTGATACTGGAATTGCCGCACGGCGTTGGCGGTATCCGTGCCGTAGCGGCCGTCCACCCGCCCGTAAAAGTACCCCAACTCAAACAGGTATTGCTGCAGATGCGTTACCGCCGAGCCGGCGCTTCCCTCCCGCAGAACCTCATAGTTCTCCAGCGGGGGCGGGATCGGCGTCGCTGCCGCTGCCGGCCTGGGGGTCATAAACAGCGCCGGATTGGTCTTGGCGCCGCTGGAAAATAGCTTGGTTTGGGACGCCGTGCCGGCAATGCCGTCGGCGGTCAGCCCGTTGGCGGCCTGGAAGGTGACCAGCGCCGCCGTGGTGTTGGGCCCGAACCGGCCGTCGATGCGGCCGTTGTAATAGCCCAGATCGTACAGGCGCTCCTGCAGGTCGTACACGTATTGGCCGGAATCCCCCTCGCGCAGCGTCACGTAGGCGCCCGGCCTGGGGGTGGCGGTGGCGGCAGGCTTGGGCGCGGCGGGGGTGGCGTTGCGTACCAGCCTGCTTTGTGTGCCGGAACCGGCCACGCCGTCGGGGGTGAGGCCGTTGTTTCGCTGGAAGGCGATCAGCGCGGCCTCGGTTTCGGGGCCGAACACGCCGTCGGCCACGCCGTTCAGGTAGCGCAGGTCGATCAGGCGAAGCTGCATGCCGTACACATCGTTGCCCTCCATGCCGATCCGCAAGGTGCGCGTGGCGTTGGGATCCGCGGTGGCCACCGGCCGGGAAGCGGAGATCGCGTTGCTGCCGTAGAGCCGCCTTTGTGTTTGCTCGCCCGCGGCGCCGTCGGCGGTGAGGCTGTTGTTGCGTTGGAAGGCTTTCACCGCCGCCTCTGTGGAGGGGCCGAATATGCCGTCGGCGCCGCCGCTGTAGTAGCCCAATTCGGCCAGCCGCACTTGCAGCTTGCGCACCTCGGTGCCCTGGGAGCCGGATTTGAGCACCGAGGAGGCGGAGGAAGCGGAGGGCACGTTGATCTGCGCGGCGGCGGCGCTGGAGGAGTATAGCTTATCTTGGGTGGCGCGGCCCGCGATGCCGTCGGCCGTCAGCCCGTTGCGCGCTTGGAAGGCGATGACGGCGGCCTGGGTGCCCGACGCGAATTTGCCGTCCAGCGGGCCGGTGTAGTAGCCCAGCTCCTTCAGGCGCTCCTGCAGGTCGTACACGTCCGATCCGTTCGAGCCCAGTTTGAGCACCGGGTAGCCGGCGTTGTAGTCGGTGGCGCTGGTTTGCCAGCTGGAACCGGTGCCGGTGGGGCGCGCGGTGGCGGCCGCCTGCCCGGCTGCCGTGGAGGAGGGCAGGTTGCCCCAATCCAACCAGTCGTTGTCGGCCCCCGCCTGCGGGTTGGCGGTGGGCGTGGCCTCCGGCGCTTCGGTGGCCGCCGGAGGAAGGGTGAGCTGGGGCGCGGCGGTGGGCAGGGGCTGGGGGGTCAGCGCATCGACGGCCAGCGGGTCCAGGGTGCGGTCCGGCTGCATGAAACAACCGGATAGCAACGAGACCGCGAGAAGGCACGCCGCCAACAGGATGTATCGCGGGGGAGTGCGGATTGCTTTCATCGAATGCCTCCTCTCAATGAAACCGTTGCGCTCAACCGAGCAGGGCATCGACCTCGTCCAGCGAGGCGACGGTATAGGTGGGGTGCGGCGCCGTGGGATTGGGCAATCGCCCCGGATTGAACCAGCAGCTGGCGATGCCGGCGTTGGCGGCGGCGGCGATGTCGGCCTCCAACGAATCGCCCAGCAGCAGCGCCCGGCGGGGATCCGCGCAGCCCAGGGCGTCCAGGGCCGCATCCACCATGCGCCGGTCCGGCTTGGCCGCGCCCACCTCCTCGGAGATGATCAGCGCGGCGACACAATCGGCGATGGGCGAGCGCGCCATCCGCGCCCGCTGCACCGAGGCGATGCCGTTTGTGACGATGGCCACCGGCATCCGGGCCGCCCAGCGGCGAACCGCCCGCTCCGCGCCGGGCAGCATGATGGCCTGCCGCCCCAGCGCTTGCACGAAGGATTCGGCGATTTGCGCCGCGCTTCGCGCTTCGGCTAGGTTCAAAACGGCCAGCAGTTCGGCAAAGCGCCGGACGCGCAGCTCGGCGGGGGATGTTTCGCCGCGCTCCAGCCGCCGCCAAAGGGCCTCGTTGATGTGGTGGTAGGTGAGCAAGGTGGCTTCGTCGGTGGGCAGGCCGTGGGTTTTAAACGTTTCTTTGAGGGCGAGCCGCTCGCCGGCGGGGAAGTCGAAAAGCGTGTTGTCGGCGTCCGCCAGCAGAAAGGCATAGCCAAAGCGATGCATACCGTCTCTTGTATCCATCTTCTTATTATACCACAGGATTATGTGGTTGCAAATACAATTTCCGGGCGCTCATAGGCCAAAATCATTGACCATGTAAAAATGTAAAACATAGGAGCCGATGACCTCATCGACCCCTACTAGAACCGCATACTTACACACTTGATCTTGCGTTGTTGCATAGATATGCAAGTGATTTTGCCCTTCACGCGTAATACTTGCCGGATGCGCCGCGCATTACTTTTCATCCCCCGCTGTTTTCTTCAGAAACGTTTTCATGTGCTCTGCGTGAGCCTTGGCCACATAGGCCTCTTCGACTTTGATGGATACATAATACAGATACAGGCGATAAGCCGCCAACGCGATCGCCGCTATGGTGGTGATGGTGTTCAGCGGAGGGCCGACGAGTGATAGCAGGGAAGCGATGGAAACGACCAGGACGATGGTGAATGCTTGCCGGAGCTTCTGGGCGTGCACTGTGTCGGCAGCCTCGACCGCCATGTCCGCGAGGCCATGAAATTCATGATATGCGGACAAAATGCTCAACACCACGATCGCGATCATTCCCCCGATGAAGGTGATGGCAGCCAGCCAGGTCCGGAACGCAATAGCTCCGAACAGTATCACGAGCAGTACCGCGAACGTAGCGATCATGTAGGTTTTTGCTTTTGTTTTTCTTATTCAAACGACTCCCCCAAGGAGGAGTCGCTTTCCATTTTCGCAGAATCCGAGGGGATTACCGACGGGCGGCGAAGCACTCGCTGCAGTAAATGGGACGGTCGTTCTTGGGAATGAAGGGGACGCGCGTGGCCGCGCCGCAGGCCGCGCAGGTGGTCTC
>Ga0123353_10015811_pt1 | contig 10989 bp, 4 predicted proteins | sample TergutLab28metaG_3_FD_92763 | JGI IMG/M metagenome (GOLD analysis project Ga0123353, IMG submission 92763) | Labiotermes labralis P3 segment gut microbial communities from Petit-Saut dam, French Guiana - Lab288 P3 | ecosystem: Host-associated > Arthropoda: Insects > Digestive system > Gut ... | reverse complement strand
ATGGGTAAGGCAATCCGCTTCCACGAAAAGCATATCCGCGCGGCGGGCCGCACCTCCATGGGCGTCCATTCCATGCGCCTGGCCGCGGATGATGAAATTATCGGCATGGCGCCGATAGAAGACAGCGCGCATCTGCTGTCCATCACACAAAACGGTTACGGCAAACGCACGGATCCCATGGAGTACCGCCAGACGGCCCGCAACGGGCAGGGCGTGCTGGCCATGCGGCTGACGGACAAAACCGGCCCGCTCGCCGCGCAGCTGATGGTGAAGCCCGATGAAGATGTGCTGCTGATTACCGACGACGGCACCATCATCCGAACCCCCGTATCCGATATCCGTATCTGCGGCCGCAACGCGCAGGGCGTGCGATTGATGCGCGTGGCGGAAAGCTCCCGCATTGCCGCCGTGTCGCGCGTGGTGGCGGCGGAGGAATGGACGGAGACGGAGGGAACGTCATCGGAAACCCCGTAAAACAGTTCTAATCGGTTCGTTACCGGCGCTTGATGTACTTCGTATTCTTTCCAACCCCAATCTCGTACGCTATACCGGACTTGACCATGCGGCGAGGAGTTCATTCAGGTCACGAACGCGGGGTTGACCGAAAGTCATCCTCATCACATATCCATTACCAAGGAGTCGCCTAACTATTCACGGATGGAAGGCATATAGAGAGTTAAAAGGTATAAAAGAATGATTTCGCTTGTCCTCGATTTTCTAGACAGAAACACTATATACAGTATAGCTAATCAATCTTGACACAATATGCCGTATGCGATGATCTAAAAATGCCTACAAGCGAAATTATTCTAAAACAATAGGTATTGACATCGCAGATAAGCGGAATATAATAACTTGTGAAGGAATAAACATAGAAATAAACGAGGGTGATTAGAATGAAAAAGAGCCTTTATCTGTTAGTCTTGGTCGTTCTCTTAATATCTGTTGCTTTTGATGTTTCTGCGGGGACATCTATTGGGGGTACTAGTGGTGGCAGCGGTACATCGGTTAAAATCCCGGAATTTTTATTCATTCCCATGCATGATGGCATCGGTTGCGGGAGATGCCCCGTGTATACGGCGCCTACGATGGAGGCTTATCGATGTAATGATGGGAAAGCCGAATGTAATACTAATTATGATATGTACATAGGCGGATTCAATAATGAAGGTTGGTTAATGGTTCGATATGGAACCAATAATGGTGCTACACGTGTCGGGTATATACCTCCGAAATATGTAAAAAACTTTAAGCATTGGAAGAAACTTGATTTTTCGTATGTAAAAACCATAGCCCAGTCAAAAATTAATGTGACGGACAATCCAATGAGCAACTATTCTGCTTTTGCATATTTAGATCCGGGTGAAACTTATTATATTCTTGGAGACTACAATTACTATGGTGATTGGTGGTACATCGAGTGCATGGTAGACGGAATGATCGCCCGTGGTTTCATTGAAAAGTTCATTGAAAAGTAAATTTAGTTATCAATAGAGATTTAGCAATGGGGCTGCCGTACTTTTTTTAGTGCGGTAGCCTCATTAAAAGATAATCGATTACGGATTGAGCCATAAAGCAGGACGAACACCGCTGTTGATATAGTCAACACCGTCGCCACCGACATTCACACTACCATCGAGAAGGACAGATGCTGCGTAGTAATTACTATAGCAGCCGGAAGAACGAAGCCACCAATCACTAGCTCCGTTTTCGTCATCTACCCAACAACCTTGTCCTTTAGCATAGGTTGATGCGTAAGCAATATAATCCGCGCCGGTCATAAAATATGCTTCCGCTTCATCTAAGCTTAACAGGGAAGCTTTGTCGTTCGTGTTGTTGCTACCCATTGTATCATATTCGGCATCGGATTTGGTTACATTAGTTGTCTCCGCAATACGCTCTCGTTCATTCTGCGTGAACGCGGTTTGGGAAAAGTCATTGTTAAGCCATTGTCGCAAAGTACATGTTTCCCATGTCACGCCTACCCATTCTGTGTTGTATGGCTTTGCGTCTATTATCTTTTCGGAAATTACCAGTGCCTTACCGTTTTCCACCGCCAGAACGCGCCACTGGATAGCCTCTCCGTGGTAATTTCCAAAGGTCAAGATATCACCCGGTTCATTAAGTGTGATAATGGGATTCGATGTGGGAGTCGGCATATAATAAATACGAATCCTGCTATCCCAAAAGCCTTCAGCCTTATTGAACTCATCAATAGCAAGGTCATATTCCCCGCGCGCCTCATAATCCAGCCCGCGCACATAATGGCGGAACAGAACTGTGTCTTTAAAATCATTATTGAATAATGCCAGACATTTGCTTGCTTCGGTCAAATCTCCCGCGTCAACCGCAAGCACCGCTTTAGCGTAGAAATAATAATCCGTGCTGTCTTCCCGGTCTCTCGGTAAACGATGCTGCATGTCTACTTCGTAAATAGCTATGACTTTTTCATAATCCTTGTCATCAAACTCACTCACAATGCTGTTATAGACATCTCTGGCGCTGTCCATCAAAGCATATGTAATGGTTATGCATGTCATAATAAAAATCCACGTCAACAAACAAGAAAGAAGCTTTTTCATTGATAATCCTCCCGAAAAAAATGATAACATGTTTAAACCGCCACAATCTCTGCTTGACATCATAGAATCCAGTAATAAAAAGGTCAATACATCGTTGTAATGATATACAGCCACCATGACTCACGTTTTCGCGAACAAAGTGAAACTATCCAAAATAAACACTAGGTCACCAACCGGTAAAAGGGTCATGAACACGGGAGACAAGAGGGGTAAGTCTCCTCCGTTTACTGTCCCTTTAGTATGAAAAATTTTATTCAATTTCGATTGGCTTGCTTTCTTTCTCACTATTTAATCATGCTGTTGATATAACAAAGGGATTATCGTTCATGATTTAATAGATTATTTTCGACAGCCCCAACTCTTTTATAATACCTAAGGGTAGTACGGTTTTTTTAATATAGTGCACTGTTAAACAGAATAAGGTGGTTTTGTACACCATTAAATCAATTATAAAACATTACGGATAGTTTGGCATACAAAAACCGGAAACCAATACTGAACTCGTGCTTGATCTTTTATATACTCCATTATATCGAGTATATACATATTCGTTTACGCCCCCGCTAGTATTTCCTTCAGAAATACGTATTTGAGAACCATCAGATGAAACATAACATACGATACCCGTATGATCAGGGCCATCTTCTATAGTGCCCAAATTCTCTATCATAGCTAAATCCCCAACCTTTGGGAGGTAAGAAGAAGAGTTAGAGTTTTTCGTAGCTTTTACGCCCGTAGAAGGAGATTTCCAATCAAAATATGATATGTACCTATTATTATTCATGTACCATCCAGCAATAAGCGGTGTATTAGCATAATTTGGAACTATACTCTCCGCTACTTGTTGCGTTTTCCCTGTCTCCTTAATAGCAGATTGCGCTACCCACACGGCATATCGTACACACCATGCATCACTCACACTAAAAATTTTATTATCGCTATAATAAAAAGCCGTCCTACCCTTGTTTTCTGACGCAATTCTAGTAATAATTGTACGTACATTACTCAGTGATTTCCACGAAACATTAGTACTGGTGCAAGTGGTTGTTTTACCGGCGCTGTCAGTAATTTTCACATACAGGTAGTATGTGCCTGCGGATTGTTCAGTGTGGTTAAGAGTAAATTCTGTTCCACTATACCAAGAGTTCGTTGTTGTACCGACTACATTGCCGGCTGTGGTACGTAATTCATAATCTAGTTTGTAAGGCATCAAGCCTCCTTTAATTACGGTAAACCATTGTACTGTTTCACCTGCGTTCGGAGAAGTTTTATTTGGAGTGGTTGTAGCGCTCAAGGGCAGGGGATTTACTGTTACAGAACATGTCTTCGTCAGGCCTCCGTCTGCTGTTTTTACTGTAATGGTCGCGCTACCCGTTGCCTTGGCGGTTACTAAACCGCTGGCACTCACTGTCGCTATATTCGTATTACTCGATGACCACGTAACCGATTTATTCGTCGCGTTAGAAGGAGAGATCGTTGCATTTAATTGGTAAGTTTTTCCAAGTTCAATAGAAACAGAAGCCGTGTTTAAAGATATACTCGATGGAGGCACTTTAACCGTTATCTTACAAGTTTTTGTATAACCACCATCTACGGTTTTAACGGTAATTGTCGCCTCGCCCGCGGCTTTAGCTGTTACCAAGCCATTTGTACTAACTGTCGCGATACTTGTGTTGCTCGACGCCCATGTAACAGAAGAATCATATGCATTTGAAGGTGATACTGTCGTTGTCAGTTGATATGTTTTTCCTACATCAACGGTGGCGGATGTCGTATTCAAGGATACACCTGTTACATGTTCCCATATACGAAAGACATAAGGAAGGCTGCCGAATGATACTATCTCACCTGTTTTATTATCCTTCACTTCTATTACCATTACCCAGTATACATTTGGTATTGTACTCGCTAAAAAAAACTCAAATGTATTTGAAGTGATGAACCCAGTATCGCGATAATTATCGGATGATTTCATCGTAATCCCCATATAATCCCGAATTATGAAACGATAACTATATTGTCCACTACCACCGGTTGGATTTACAGTCCAGTAGAGTGTTTCTCCATAATACCCCATAAGAAGACCAGCAGTTTGTGTTCGTTGCTTATTTCCACTATTAATAGTAGCAGCCAATGGAGCTAATTGCGTAACGGTTAGCGTAGCTGTTTCTATACCGCTGGTAAATATAACTGTACCTGAGCGCTTTGATGTACCTGTGTTAGCATCTACTGATACATATGTACCGTCTCCGGAGTTCCCTGTTGGGCTGTATAATGTTATCCAACTTTGGTTAGTCGAAGCTATCCAATATCCGCCTCTGGTTATACGAATATAAAGAGTCTGACCAGCAGCCAGAGCATCATTCCATTCCGTTGTTATTGGTGTGTTGGCATTTTGCGTTATAGTAAGTGTCGCATTTGTGGTTCCGCATGTGAATGTAATGGAGCCTGTCCTGCTTGATGTGGTACTTGTATTAGCGCTAACTGTTACAGATGTACTTACTCCGTTTGTGCCGGATGTACGTGACAATGTAATCCAGCTTTGATTAGAAACTGCCGTCCAAGTACCAATGCTTGTAATAGTAATATTCTTAACATCACCACTGGCAGAAACTCCTGTCCATGATGTCGCAGATAGAGATAAGCTATCCGGAATAACCACTTTTACGGCACAGGATATAGTTTTTGCGCCATCATTCGTTTTGGCTGTAATCGTTGTACTACCAGATGCAACACCCGTTATCAATCCACTGGCATTAACAGTAGCAATAGCTGTATTACTTGATGACCATGTAACAGACTTGTTGGTCGCGTTTGCCGGCTGTACGGTTGCAACCAGTTGCCGCGTGTTCCCAACATCAATAGATGCAGATGTCATATCGAACGATATTCCGGTTACAGGTACCCTGACAGTTACAACACATGAGGCAGTTTTATTGCCATCATTTGTCTTTGCGGTGATTGTAGCATTGCCGGAGTTTAGGCCGGTAACCATACCAGTATTGCTTACCGTGGCAATATAAGTATTACTTGATGTCCATACAACGGATTTATCACTCGCATCCGATGGCAAAATAGTTTCCTTAAGCTGATAAGTCTTTCCGGCTTCGATGGAAGCAGCTGATGTGTTCAATGATACGCCATTTACGCATATTACTGTATTTTGTATAATTGTGAATGTAATTGACACATCTTCACAGCAGAAAGCAATCGTTCCGGTACGCTTATTATCAAAATTGGGTGCCGTTGCTATTGTAATACTTTGCCCGTTATTACCGGATGTTTTTGACAATGTAATCCAGTTTTGGTTTGTGGTAGCTGTCCACGCTCCACTACAATTAACAGTTACGCTTGTGTTCCCGCCCTGATAGGGGAAAGTAATACTTGATATATTCCCTGATGATCCGCTCAGCGAGATAATATTGGCAATCTGTGCGACAGTAAATGTTGCTTTGCTCGTACCACAGGTAAAAGTAATAGAACCTGTACGATTAGCACTGCTTGTGTTGGCTTTAACAGTTACAGAGAAGCTTGTTCCGTTGGTACCGGATGTCCGGGAGAGCGTTATCCAACTCTTTTGATTATCAGGAACCATAGCCGTCCAAGGACCACTACTGGTGACAGTGATGGTTTTATTGCCTCCCGCAGATGGAATATTCGTCCATGATGATGGTGAAATAGAAATTGTATTAGCTTTCACTATAACACCACAAGTGGCGGTATAATTTCCGTCATTTGTGGTGGCAAATATAGTTGCCGTGCCCGTTTTTATTCCTTTTACGATGCCAGACGCGTTTACTGTCGCTATACTCGTATTATTACTGGACCAAGAAATGGCTTTGTTTGCAGCGTCAATAGGTTGGAATACTACGTATGGCATCAGAGATAAAGTATCTCCTGCATACAGCTGAGGGATAGGATTGAAATATATCCTTTTCACGCGTGGTCCCACTGTTACCATGCAGGTGGCTTTTTTCCCATTCACAGTGGTTGCTGTGATAATACATACACCATTTTTGATGGCCGTTATCTTTCCCTTTTGGCTGATGGTCGCTACGGCTGAGTTGCTCGATGTCCATTTCACTGCCTTAAAGTCCGTATTGGCAGGTACGATTTTCGCTCGTAGTTGTACTGATTTGTTTTTTTGTAAAATACTAACATTAGTTTTATTTAATGAAATTGACTGTTCGTAAATAGGATTAACGGTAACGGTTGCCCTTGCTACGAAACCACCATCCTTTGTAGTAGCTGTTATCGTAGTAATACCGGCAATCTTACCGGTTACAACGCCCCGGGGAGTAACGGTGGCTACGGCTCTATTGCTGGAAGACCACGTTACTGTTTTTAAGGTCGCGTCCACGGGTGATACAATTGCGCTCAAGGTAATACGCTGCTTTTTTTGGATCGTCGCACTCGTGGTGTTTAGTTTAATGCCAGTCACCTTAGTTTTAACCGTTATTGTTTTCGTTACAACCTTCGCTTTTACCCTATTATAGGGTATGTAAGAAATTTTAATATTCACCCTCCCTGCGGCACGAAACTCGATGATATTTCCGGATATGGAGGCGATAGAAGCTTTATTTGTTGTAATTGATAACAATCTGGCTCCTGTTGGCAGCGAGATGGCAAACGCTTGATCTTTGTATGCAATAGCGGGTAATCTTTCAGGCAGATAGGAAGCGGTAATCGCAGGCTTTACCGTCACTGTGCAAGTTGCGGTCTTGCTGCCATCAGCCGTCTTAACGGTAATCACAGCCGTTCCGATAGCGATTGCTTTTACGAAACCGGATGCGGACACAGTCGCTACTTTCGTGTTGCCGGAAGAATAGGAAACGTTCTTGTTCGCGGCGTTAACGGGAGTGATCGTCGCCTTAAGCTGATAGGTACCACCCGCCCGTAAATCCATTCTGGTTGGCGTTAATGTAACACCGGATACTTTTTCGACGGATATGTTCGTGTTTTGCGGATAGAATAAACCGTCTTTATTTACATTCCAAAGCAACATTTCGTAATCAAATGGAGGGTTATGATTATTAGAGTAAATATAAGTATCCCATACTCCAGTATAACCTTTCACATCTTTCATATTCTTCATGTTGTTAAAACGACAATCTAAATATATGTAGGAACAGCGGCAATTTGACACATCGATACTGGTAAGTAAATTCTTTGGGCAATATAGATCCGAAAGATTGTTTGGTAGCACCGGTAGGGTTTTCAATAAGTTATTACCACAATCTATAAGGCTAAGCTTGGAAGGTAATGTAGGTAATACAGAAAGCTTATTATTATAACAATAAAGGTATTCCAAACCAGCAGGAAGCGTTGGTAATAATGTTAGTTGGTTGTTGGAACAATTTAGATATTCCAATTTTGAGGGTAATGGTGGCAGCGATGTCAACTGGTTATTCTGACAATCTAGTGTTTTTAAGTTTGTGAACCACTTTAAGCCGTTTAAACTCTTTATATTTAGGAGAAACAGATATAGATCAGTTACTGCGTTTACATCGGTATCCAGAATTATAGCCGGTGCAGGTTTATTAACTAATTTACGTACCGCAGCCAGGAAGTTTGGATCGGTAAAATCCTTTGTGATATCAATTCCGGCCGCTGCCGGTACATCATGCACTACGATGCCGTCTTCCACATCACCGGGTAGATTGCTCAAGGCAGGTGTAAATATTACTTTAAGTGCATCCGCTGGTTCTTCTTTGGGTTCCGGGACATCCTCTGTTGTTTCTAACTGCAAGGGTTTGAAAACCAACGGTAACAAAGGCTTGGAGGAGTCGTTTTTATAAAGCAAAGCATCCGCCGATTTATTACATATGGACAGATAATCCGCTATCTCATTCTCTGCCAGCGGCCTCAGGTTCTTCGCCTGCACATAGGCCGTTTGTGTCTCACCGTCCGCGGCGTACGCGACCAGCAGGCAGTCGTTTGCTTCGCCCGTGTTGGCGCGGGACAGCGCGTACACGATGCCCTTGGTCAAAGTGCCGGACGCCTTTGCGCCGGGTTTATCCATAAGCGGCGTGTTATCGTGAATTTCCGCCCAGCCTTTCGTAAAGGCAAGGCTGTAAGAGGCATTCTTTGTGGTGTCTGTTACCGGCTCCTTTTTCGGTTCCGTCGTTGGCTCCTCGGTAGGTTCGGGTGTCGGTTCTTGTGTCGGCGCAGGGGCAGGCGTCGGGTCCTTTTTGGGTTCCTGCGTTGGCTCCTCGGTTGGTTCCGGCGTCGGTGCAGGCGTAGATTCATCGGCTGGTTCCGGAGTAGATGTCGGAGTAGCGGTAGGTTCCGGAGTCGGATCCGGAATATTATCCGATAACACAGGCGGTTCTTCCTCTGCTATCACATACGTACCTGAAAATAATGCCTCCATGCTTCCCATTAGCATGAGCACCGCCATGAATAAAGAAACCAATGCCCGTGTCATCTTGAACCGATTCGTTTTCATATAAAATCCTCCATTTAGTGCACGGCGCAAGCAACGCTTCAACAGTTGCTTGCCCGGCAACACTTCAACAGTTGCTTACTATAGCAGTATTATTATTATGTGAAAAGATTGACTATTGCAATATTGACACAAAATGAATGTGTCAATATGTCGTGTCAGTATACGGTAACGGCGTGGAACTAGACGCGTGACAGATTGACCTCAAGCCACCTGATCATCTCTGATAGCTTTTTAAGGCTCTCCATTTCCGTATAGGCATGTTTCTTTACAAGTATATTGTCAAAAAAACTATTAAAAGCTTCGATAAACGCCGGAACGGACAGTATGTCCTCATAGTAAGTCTGCTTTGCATTATAGCCGTTTGCAGGGTCTATCAAGTAGATGCCCAAACCGTCATGGCTGGATATGATCAGGTTATGCCCGCGTACATCCTCATGCAAAAAGCAGAAATGGAAAAAAGGATTGTTTTTCGCGGCATGAAACATGTCTCGCAATACCTTCAACCGGCCTTCGGCATTTACGGGCGCCAGCCCCGCGAGGTGTTCGGTCAGAATGCCCGTCTTGATAAAATCCCACATACCGCTCACGGATAAAACGAGCTTGTATAAACCACGTATAGAATACATGTTTTGATAGCGCTCCGTATGTATGGCCATCAGTTGCTTGGCAACCGGATGGGACTCCGCGCATTGTAATAGGGATAAAAACGCCGGTTTTAGAGTGTCCATGGAAATATGGCTATAACAGGGCGTCATCCGATAGGCTCTTTGTGCCCTGCCTTTTTCAAAAAAGAGGCCTCGCCGCGACATATCCAAGTAGTTTTCCGCCATGTCCGGATCTAAATATTTGTAACGTATGGATGAATAGGCGCCGCTGTGTTTTTGGAGCATGGCTTCCAGCAGCGCACGATACTGCGCTCCATCGGGCATGTCATATACCATTATATCCCGTCCGTTATCCGTGTAAAGGATTTGCGCGCGTTGTACACCGGACGGCTCGCTCCACCGGATATATACCTGCCCATCCGGCAGCTTATGCCCGGTATTCTCACCCGAGCTATCCTGCAGATAAAACGCTTCATACCGCCTGTAACGAATCATCATCGCCGCGCAAATCATGGCATTGATCGCGATACCCCGCTTCGTGTTTAAATCACAATAATGGCGGATCCGGCATGTCTTTTCATGCATAACCAATGACTGTGACAGGAACGCGAAGAAATTGACATGGCAGCAGCCCATAATAATGATGTCGATATCCGACGTATTGATAAAGGCGTTGCGCCATTCATCCTTACCAAGGTTTTGGGGCTGTGCGCCCTCGCGGTACAGCGTTAATGTGCAATCAGGGTCTCGGCGCTGTTCAGCAAACAAAAAATCCCACAGGTTTTGGTGCGCTTCATGCGTTTCGGGCGGGAACGCGTCGTTTTCCAGGCATTGGGCAAGCAATTGTTGTTCATCGCCGCTGAGCAGCAGCGCATTAGTGAGAAGAAGCCTCTTATATAACGCATCCTTGATGCTGTGGCCTGCCTGCCGGTGCAGTATCCGGGCAACAGACGTATGGCTCTTATACCCCAATCTCTTGGCTAACTCAACGGTGCTGCACTTTCTTCTATGTAATATCTCAGAAAGCGCTTGTCCAAATTCATTCGATTCTTGCATGGTACACCTCATCACATGTATTCCTTGCCGCAAGTTGTTATGGCAGAGGTTTGCTTATCCTGCTCCATTTTCTTGACTAGGTATCCAATTCACCGACTTATACCTTTTAATAATCCGGTTATTTCACATGCTTTTTACAGATAGCAAAGTGTATAAGAAAAATTGACAATTGTCTACTCCTAGGTTAAGAAAAGCTTTATATTACAAAAGCTTTTATATCAACATATGAAACGGGACTGCATCAGCCAAAACATGAAATGCCGCTGAACGCCTTACCCTATACGGCGGCCATGCCTTT
>Ga0123353_10015810_pt1 | contig 10989 bp, 10 predicted proteins | sample TergutLab28metaG_3_FD_92763 | JGI IMG/M metagenome (GOLD analysis project Ga0123353, IMG submission 92763) | Labiotermes labralis P3 segment gut microbial communities from Petit-Saut dam, French Guiana - Lab288 P3 | ecosystem: Host-associated > Arthropoda: Insects > Digestive system > Gut ... | reverse complement strand
TTATATGTTTATATATATATATATATATATATATATATATCGTTGTTTAATACATGAGAACTTAATTAAGACGTTGCATTTTATATCATCTTCCACAGACCCAATATTACGCCGCTACGAGAAATGAACCAATGAAGAAACCACAACATACCTAAATAGAAAATAATTTTCCTAATTTTGGTACCCCCACCACCCTCCGTTAAATTTTGTATGTAATAACATTTTAATTTCCACTAAATTATTTCAATACTGTTATACAGTGGGATCAATTTTTAATTCAGTTTTATGTATGTTACACGAGATGTCGTCAATAACAGTAACATAGCATTGCTAATTGTATGGTTTGTCTTGCAAAGAAAAAAGCGATCAACCTGAAGATGACCCGTGGAAGGGCCGAAACTTGTCGTTGAGAGAAGCTATGTTAGAACAGCTTAGTAGTAAAAGCATTTAACAGGTTGTGTTTGACTATATTTTACCTATATATTTTGTGAAGGAAATTATTGCTGCTTCGTGTGCCATTGAGGAACTGTGAGGTACCAACCTGTCAGCTGCAAAGTGGTTCGATTGACGTTTGGTGTCAGTTGAGGCAGCTGTTCCAGCGGCTTTTGTACCATGAGACCAGACGTTACAAGAGTGGTCTGAGGGCGGTAGAACCAGGCGGTGCAAGCGTGGTTGGTCTAAGGGCGGTAGAATCAGGCGCTGCAGGCGTGGTCTGAGGTCGGTGGCACCGGATGGTGCAAGCGTGGTCTGAGGGCGATGGAACCAGGCGGTGCAAGCCTGGTCTGAGGGCGGTGGCACCGGATGGTGCAAGCATGGCCTTATGGCGGTAGAACCAGACGGTTCACACTGCTTCGCGGGCCGAAGTTTGAACTTGGGACCTGGCAAGTGCTGGTCACCCGATCGCGACGTCAGTTGGATGGCGAAATGAAATTGGGGTAGAATGGGTGGCGGTCGTTTGTGGTTACTGGGATAAACGTCCGAGTCACGTGAAAGGTGTGATTGCAATTTTCCATGGACTGCGCATGACTAGACACATTTTGCCCGCCATCTTATGGTCATGTGCCACATAGTCGTTACCCCATATTGTGAATCGTATACGGCATTTGCACTTGAAATCACCATGCCTTCTGCTTTACTGAAGGTGTAACACTCTTGCTGCTTATTCGGTCAGACTGGGGTTCAGATTTCGGCGCTGTGATCGCTGTACGAACCAACATTTTTCGTGGTTTTGTTCGGTCCCTTCAGGTAAAATATGCCGGATAGTGCCTTAAATTTGGACACGACCTCTTCCACATCCTAATTCACTGTTCATCATCCAGGCATTGACTGCCCGGTTGTTGCCTTGTGACATTTTCGTTTGATGAACCTCAAACAAATATAAACGCACAAATCCTTGCATCACAGGTGGTGATGCGTTATCTTCCGGCCATTTTATGCTGGGTGAAAAGACCCTGATGTAAATGGTAGTGGTTAAGTAAACTTTTAGATCGTTGCGGTAACAGTATGTACAGACCTCTTTAATATGAACTACTCTTTGTTCACACAGTGAATTTGTTTGTTCCATGTGTGTTACAGTAAACAGAGATTATTTCCCTGGGCAGCATTAACCGGCTGGTTTTATAATGGAGACTTGTTTTGTGAGAGGTACGAACGGAACTTTGTGGATTCTTCAGATAAATTTTTAGCATTTAATGGGATGAAACCGTTGCTGTTCGGAAGCCAGATGAGCCGTAGGCCGAAAGTAGGTGATGTTATCTGGAAAGGAATGGTTATGGCGAGAGTCACAATATTTACACACTGTTACTTATCGTTATCGGCCTCCTCTGTCGCCTGTTTGCCATCCGTACATAGTCCAAGCGTTATTTGTGATGTTGCCTGTCGTGTCTGCCGAAATCTGTCAGTGATGGGAGTCATCAAGGCCGGAATCTGTACTGATGATTTATGGGCCACTGCCGTATCTTTATTTCATTGTGCGGTAAATATGTAGTTATTGATACGCTGTCTGGTCTAAACATGTTTACTGTGTAATGTTGCAGGGACTTGGCATAGCTAATAATAATAATAATAATAATAATAATGGCGCATCAACTCCACTAATTTTAATTCAAAAATATTGTTTTTAAATTTCCTTAAAATTCGCAAGGTTGCCTGGATAGCGTAGTCGGTATAGTGACGAGGCTACGGACGGAACGGTCCTGGGTTCAGTCCGCTAGGGGCAAGGAATAGTTCTCTTTTCTAAAACGTCGGATCCGGATGTGGGTTCCAAACAGCTGCCTATTAAATGGGATACGGGGGTTAGAGCGGCCGGGGCTTGAAGTTAACTACTCATACCATCTATTGCCAAGGTTAGGTATAAGCGGAGCTACACCTCTTATTCCCCCCATTATGCCTCCATGGTGTACACGGGGACCTTTTTTTTTTTTTCCTAAAATCGTTAAGATCTACCCTTTAACGAATGTCGAACGTAGAAGCTCGCTTTCTAGTTTTCGTTCGAATCGTTTGTCGCACCGATAAATATTTAGGGAGCTGCGTCCGCGATGCGTTTAGGAACGGACGTAGGACGTCATGTAGTTAATGTCGTTAGTCATTGTCCGAGTTTAGCACAAACTGGAACTTGTCGACAGATTGCGGTAAACATCCCCAATATTTAGTTCACTGGAAGTTTGTTCAGCATTTGCCAAGTTGTTCCATGCGGAACAACAGACGGACAGACATGGCGAAACTAATAGATGCATTGTTACACCTCGTCGTTGCGAATTCGCCAAGGACTAACGCCCTTACGTGGCAATGGAACAGAATCACAGGGATCACCTACAGTGAGCATTCGCACGAGGATGTAAGAAGTAGCCAGTTTAAGTGTGAAACATTACCTGTCTGAAGGATGATGATCATACAGGCAGACTTTGATGTTCCTCATCTCGTTGTGTTGGAATCATAGCAGTTGCTTTAACCGTTTAACACAACTATAGTAGGTTTATGATTATACAGTAGAACTCTACTTACCCAGATTAAATGGGACGGCGAGCCATCCGGATATGCAGAAAATTCGGATAGTTGGACTTTTCTTTGAAAGTAGTCTGAATTGGCAGTTTGAAGTTCGGCTGTTGTTAGTTACAGAATGTACCTGCGTCTGAACGTTTCGACCACACCTGATTTTAAGTTCTAGAAGCCATAACACTGTGATATACTTGATCCGATAACTGGTAATTTCAAAGAAAGTTAGTTTTGCAGAATTCTCGACAAATTTACCCGACGGGCCAATTCGATCCGGATAATTGGCGATCCAGATAACCAGCGTCAGATTAAGTGGAGTTCTACTGTATATTCAGGTTAAGCAGCTCAGGCAGGGTATGTAGCACGCAGGGAGATATTAGAACAATGCACAAAATTGTAGTGGCAAAGCCTCGAGACAACAGTCCAGTTGGAAAGTCTAGACGTAGTAGATGCTCGGAAAATAGTGAAGTTGGTCTTGAAGAAAGAGTTGGGGGTGTGGACTGGAGTTTTTTAGCTCACAATAGGAACCAGGTGGAGGACCTTTGTGGGTTCAGTGGGACGTTTCTTGGAAGGCTGAGAGACCAATAACTTCCCGAGTAGGACTCAAGTCCGTCGAGTGAACAAAAAAATTGCAGCCATGGGACAGTGAAACGTTTATATGGACCAGATATGCTGTAGTAGTAAGGACTGATCAGGATTCATATAAAGATCTTACGGGTGTTTACGCTTTATATTCTGGTAGTTGATTACTAACGCTTCGGAGGAACGGTCTTCACGTTATAGATAACCACACTAAGAATACGTACCAGTAGCTGCCCAGTTCATTACAACCTCAGGATTCGTGGTGTCGCATGTATGGTCTTCGGGTTCGTAGTGTAAATTGCGCTTAACATCCACGGGTTCGTGGTGTTATGTATACTTATGACATTCGGGTTTGTATGGTAACTTGACTTTTAACATATCCAGGTTTGTCGGGCTATTTCATCTCACACTTCCGGCATCTTGGTGTTGTACTTAACATTTTCAGATTCGTGGTGTTACTTACGTTCAACATCTGTTGGTCCTTGGTGTCCTGTACATTTATTTTTCTTGGATGTGTGGGACAACTTATATTTAGCATCTCTGGTTTTGTGGTGTTATTTTCGTTTAACATCTTCGGCGGTGGTGTGCACTTAACGTGTTCGGATTTGTTGTGTTGCGTGTAACACTTACTGTTTTGTAGTGCTATTTCCTTCTAACGTGTTCCAGTTTGTAGTGTAACATTTAAGATTTGCTGGCTCATGGTGTTATATTTTATACTTTCTGGTTGGTGGTGATGATGCTTAGCAGGGATAGTTAAGTTTCCGTGTTTTAACTAAGTATTGCTTACATTTAAGATCTTCCTGTTTGTAGTATTACGTACGGTTAAATCTTCCGTGTTTCGGTGTTACGTTTTACGATTCTGTGTCCTTGGATTGACATCTGGTTTTACGACTTCTTGTTACCGTATCAGAACTGTCGTTGCAGACAGACTGCTTTTTTGTATTGGCAAACAAACTTGCATGTATTCGGACCGATCCACATAACAACAAAATTAAGACAGTTTACGTGTTTACGGAGCTCAAACGTGTAATTTTTGGGACGTCTTTGTACTGTTAATAGTTTTGAGATACAGAGCGTCATCGTTTGACGGACAGATGGACACTGAATTATATGCGGATGCTAATATATCGCCAGAGCTGCGTGATAATTAGACGTGGGAATGTCCTGACCGAAGTGTATAATGGCCGATTTTGAAGCTTTTTTTACGCGGGCGAAAACTTTTAGGGACATAAGCTCGGTAGTTCTTCGGAGAACTTTTTGTTGTTCTCCACGAGTACACGCCTGTATTACCCGACTTTTGTCTCTCCCTGGTGCCACAGCACAGTACAGTCCATGATCCTCCCTAACGACGTCTCCCAATCTGACCCTGCGCTTTCTTCTTGGAGTCCGCGGATTCCGAGAACTCTTCGTTCTCATTCTTCGGTCTGTATTGAAGTTCTGGGATTTAGCGCCGTGCGGTTTGGTAGTGCCGACATTGTGGACGACTCTCAGCGCGGCAGAATGGGAGTGAGCGTTCTGACCTGAAGATGCAGACAGCAGGATGTACCGATGTACCATAGTGCACGATGACGCACTCAGAAGGCAGCGATCTTGATAGCCACCTTCTATTCAATCCCCGCCGCCACCCCCACCCCCAATTTTTCCAGTACCCTGGTTACTTGTCTGCAGAGGTGTCTCAACCAGCTGCTGTCACGTCGTCATTATGTTGCCATTTTATTCACTGGGACCAAGTAAGTTCACAGGAAATTCTCGTTCAAATACCACATCTTCATCGTATGTAAGGCCGTTTAATGATTAGGTCAGGGGTTGGACGACGGGTAATCGGAGTTCAGTTCCCACCGGAGGTCAACAGTTTTTCTTTTTTTCACACTTCGTACTGAGTCTGGGGCCCACCCACCTTCTTATGTAATGATTACTGGGAGCACTTCCCGGGGAGTAGAGCGGTCCCCTCCTCCGTTCGTCTTCGTAACATAGTACGTAATTAGGCACAAGGATGGGTTTGCGTTTTCTTTTGCCTTTTATTCGTTGTCACATATGAGAGTAGCTCTCCGTGATTGCATTTAATAGGAAGGCTAGAGTTCTGTCCGCCAAGTAGCCGCCTAACTTATTCATATAGACAGTTTTATTTATGTAATGCCACATGGTGTAACGTTAAACAACTCAGAACTTCGTACAGAGATTATTCATTAGTTTTGTGTGTCGTAATAACAACAGTATCCGGTCCCAGTAGCCGCGCGGTCTAGACGTACGCCTGCGGCCGCTCGCCTGCTGAGATCGTGGGTACGAATCCCGCCGAGGGCATGGATGTTTGTTGTGTATTGTCAGGTAGAGGTCTCTGCGACGAGCCGATCACTCGTCCAGAGGAGTCCTACCGACTGTGGTGCGTCGTTGTGTGTGATCTGGAAACCTCATGAGTGAGGAGGCCATGGCCCGCGTTGGGCCGCAGCGCCACAAAAAAAAATAACTACAGTAATTGTCCAGAATGTCATTAGCTGAATTAAGCTACTTAGCTCTGTGAGACCCGACCCAAGCATTATGTGTGTGTGTGCGCGCGCGCGCGCGCGCACGTCTGTCTGGGGTACACGGAGTTCCCAGGAATATAGAAACTACCTCAAAATTGTAAGCGCCAGAAGGGTAACATGAAGCAAGTTACATGCTGCAGAACAAAAAATATGAGGCGCAACCGTAAACATTTAGTTGCCACGGCGAACTGGTGCCCGGGTTTTGTGCACCCGTGATATATTTATTTATTTCATATAAGCTTTACCTGTTAAGGGGTTAAACCATAGGCCATTAATTTAATTACTGTACAACATTTAGAGGCCTATAGATGCCTCTGCCACCAGGGTCATTTGAAGACATTTGTGTGTGCTCTTGAAGTAACGTCCCACCGCCATTATACGGTTTTAGAGTATTCCGATGAGAAAGGTGTGAATATCCACAAAGACTGGTTTGCATATAAGGTTGACATGAGATTATGTTGTGATGATGCCTGCATAGATTGTAGCGGCCCAGTGGTTAGCCAGTCTTGGGTTAGTATGCAGAAGGTCCCGAGGGTAAATGACTATTGTGATTGTTGGTTTGTTGTGTTTTTGTCACTCACTCCACGTAACCAGTGCCTCATAATTGGGCCATGGTCACTTTCTTCTGCGTACTTCCCAGTTCATTTTTAAGTAATGTTAGAGTTGCACTACATTACCTGAGCTACTGACAGCGTTAAGTATACTATAAATAAAATCAGTGCATGCATCAGGTACGATGGAATGAAATGGTAACATGAATAGCAATGGTAACTATGGAGTGTACTCTCTTGTGGGATGTGCAGCCTTAAGGTACCGATGTTTCTAGGTATTGCAGAACTAAATGGCGTCACAACTCGGACATAATTTTCATATATACCACTGTAAAAAACTGGTAATCCCACACTGAAAAGTTGGGATTGGAAGGGAACTGATTCGGTACAGTTAACTCGGCGTTTGCCATGAAAAGCCGAGGAAAATAATACACCAGCTGTTGGGCTAGAGGGTAAGTTGAAGCAAATTCGATCTACAGGACTACTACAAGTTTACGGTTTTGCAGTACAATGTAGTATGCTATCCCCCTGACGCGCTTCTGTCGGACATTGCTACCAGCAAACACGATTGGTTGTATCGTCCAGTAATGAATCTGTTCTTCTCCGCAGGTCTTTTTGGCGACGTGAGTGCGCATGCGCTCCAAGAGGCCAATGGGAAGGCAGAGCGCGCAGTTCCCGAGACAGTTCTTGGAGCGGCTCGCAGGAGGCTAGATGTTACGTCTGTCGGCTGTGCGGCTTGGAGGTGAACATGTTCGCGTGGCATCTGCCGTGTGGGTAAGGTGCTACGAAGGAGCCCGTTTTGTTCGATGAGATGGTCGTAAAGAACGCAGTATTGACTAGTAAAATCGTTGCGAAGGATCCGTCATCGTCCGACGGAGTCATTGCTAAGGATCAGTTATCTGATGCAGACTTGGTTAAGAAGCCGTTGTATGACGGGAACATTGTGAAGGATGTGGGTTTGTCGAGCAAGGACATGGTGAAGGAGCAGTTAGTGTTCGATAGCAACCATCCATTATTATCTGCCGTGATTGTTGTGGAGAACGTAGTATGTTCTGAGGGCAACATTGTGAACGATCCGTTATGGTCTGACGGGAACGTTGTTGGGGTCACTGTTCCCAGTGGAGTGCAATGTACTGACGTGGGGAATTCAGTATTATGCAGTTCGGATGCTGTGAGGAATCGTTTGGCTGGGGACATGGGTGTGGAACATGTTTCTCTCTCGTATGAGAGGTATGAACCAGCGTACTGTAACTTCTGTCTTATGTATCATTCTGTGACGTATAAGGCACAGAGTAAGCGCTCTGGAATAAGTGAAGTGGATCTTGCGAAGGATTCGCGATCGTCTAAAATGGCGTGTGGTAAGGATTTCTCAATGTGCAGTGTGGAATATTTCGATTCGTGTAACGAGTGCGCAACAGAACCGTGTGAGGACACGGGTTGGAAGGAAAATGGTAGGACTTGTGTGAAGAATGAGGATTCACGCTGCAACTGGAGGCGAAGACGCCGCACTCTTGTTTGGTGGTTGCTGCTGCTTTTCCTTGGGGCGGCGCCCCTGGCGTCGGGACAGCTGAGTCCCAGAACCGACATTAGTACCAGTCACGCAGGAGGAGGTGAGTTGTGCCACGAAAAAAAAGATTACTTTCTGTGTAGAGGGTGACGAGATCATTTAGATTAACTTTGTTCCGGGATAGCTCAGGGCTGAACGACGAGAATAATCTTAAATGATGACGCTTCTTTTGTGCATTTTAGAGGTCCCAGGTTCTACTTCACGCGCGGGACTGCGGCTCCCCGGCTGTATTGATGCGACTACTTATTTGCACATCTTTACATAATATGAGACACTGACAGTGTCGTTAATCCACAAATAACACACTAGACCGGGGAATCCGGGTTCTTTTCACGGGAGGACCACAGCTTTTTGAACGGCAATGGAACAGTTCGCATCCATTGGGTACCTGGCGCACCTTCCCTGGAGAAAAAGAGGCAGGGACGTTGACACATATTTAAATGTAATGTCGAAGATAAGAGTGAGAGGATCTGTACATCCACTCCCGCATACTCCTTCATGGCACGGTGCTTAGGTAACGACGAGCAACTTCGCTTGTTCCGTGGACCTGTAAAGGAACCCACATACACACTGACTGCTGTAATTTTTAGGTTTGGCCTAGGTTACGTTAATGCGCAGTGAGTTATCTGTACTGAAGTGAAGGGGTATGGCGTAGGTTTCAGTGCGTGTTCCTTCTTTGTGTTTTGTCTACAAACGATTTTGCTGCTGTCACTTGTTACTGCTGTATACTTCGCATGCGCAGATTGGCGGTTACGACTGAAAGAATCGGACAGCATGAAATGTTATCACCCTGATGATCTAAAAATTATGCATGTTTGTTGTTTTGTGGTGGCACTGATTTAGTGCCGTACCAGCCAAGCATGGTTATCTTCCTGTCGCTTGTTTTCCGTCTGAACGATGTCACGTAATTGTTAGCGGCGTGAGGAACAAGCAGTCAGTCGGGAGTTGTAGTTGATCTTGTAATGGTTTTGTGGCCGTCAGACCAAGCCGGATTGAGAGACTTAAGAGCCGCAGGTAGCAGTACATTGTAAACGTGATAATGTAAAAGCAACAGGACTCACTACGCGATGTATTTGCATAGGGCAGATGTGCTTACGCACCACAGGTAGTTAAAGTGCTGCTCCTGAATGTGATATTGCATATCAGTACTAAGAGCCGGTGTGACTGAGAAACTTTTTGGCTTTAATGTAACATGCGTCAGCATGTTTAGACAGTCAACATTGTCGACTGCTCCAGTATGTCATGAGGGAGCGTTTTGAAGATACTTGTCTTGCCCCCAGTCTTTAATTCCTGTATAGACGTCCCATTTTCTCCCAGCTGCACACGGTGTCAGATCGCATCTTATTGCAGGGCAGTCTGTGGAACCTATCGACCATAAACATCGTGTGTGTATTTTTTTAGATGGCCGCATCACCTCAGGCGTCAGAAGTGTGGGAAGTAATGAGCTAGGTAGGCAGGGGACATGTAACAAACATGTGGCGCATTCGCGTAAGCATGGTTCCAGTGGCAACGCAACAGTGCGTTGTATTATTGTTGAGCAAAATAACTGTCAACAATATACAGATAATGAGTGTTGAACAGAAATGCTTTTATGGCGAATTTATGTCGCCAGCAACAATAAAACTCACTGAGGTCGTCATGCGAAGTGCTCGAAATTTAAGCCCGATTTTAACCAAATTTGGGAGTTTCTCGACAAATTTTTATGAACGTCCCAGTATCAGATTACGCGGAAAACAGTACAGTCGGAACCGCGCAGATGCGTCTCGACAGACATGACGAAGCTAAGAAGCCCGTTTGCGACTGCGCTAACATGTCAGATAAATGCAGATGATTATTTTTTGACTGTTACAGTACCATTATTGTTTGAAGCGCGAAATTTGCCCGAGTAACATTACGGGCCCTTGTGAACAAGGTAATAAATTGTTGACTTCCATTAAATGTGGAAAGTATTTTGTTGCCATTGCTTTCCGATTTCCGAAAGGGGAGAGATTACTTTGTGGAAGGTTCCAAGGCTTCGGCTGTTTGCCCTGACGCCGGCCTCACTGCGGAGGCAAAAGCTTCCTAAGGAAGCACTAAATATATTTATAGTTAACACACTAGTGTTCCATTTTAAAGACCAGTCGGTTAATGTTGGGGGGGGGGGGGTGTTTTATTTAACGACGCTGTCAGTTGCACAGTGTACATAGCTTAGGTGGGAGATGAAATACGAGTGTGGAATATACCGTATATTCTCGAATCTAATCTGCACAAGTTTTTGCCGATTTCTTAAACGAAAAAAAAAAATTAGTTCGCGGTTCTAACCGCACCTTTCCTTCAACCATCCCTTGCCTACAAGGCAGATTAATTCAGTTATGAGCGGTGACGGTGAGTCTGATGAATAATAAGTTATATAATGTAATGTAAATAATAAATAAAATAATAAATTATTGTATTCTTACGGCACGTACAGCAGCTCTTATCATTTCTTCAAAATCCAGCTCACGACCGCGAATCTAATCCGCATCTGATTTTTTAGCCCTCTGAAACTGTAAAAAGGGTGCGGATTAGATTCGATAATATACGGTAGGTAGAAGTATGTTGGAGAGGAAACTGTGCTACTGCTACTTTGTCACAGAATCGGGTAAGAGTATTCCTTGTGATGCAGCACACTTAGTGCGCTGCCTCGCAAGGAATACCACACGAACTAGACGGCCCTGCGAAAATACGACACATAACTACCCAGATTAAACAGTGAATACACGTGATACGCTATGGACCACGTCAGACAACGGGT
>Ga0123353_10015809_pt1 | contig 10990 bp, 5 predicted proteins | sample TergutLab28metaG_3_FD_92763 | JGI IMG/M metagenome (GOLD analysis project Ga0123353, IMG submission 92763) | Labiotermes labralis P3 segment gut microbial communities from Petit-Saut dam, French Guiana - Lab288 P3 | ecosystem: Host-associated > Arthropoda: Insects > Digestive system > Gut ... | reverse complement strand
TAAAGTAACACAATTTACAATTACAAAATCCTTATTGCAGTACTGTTATTTCATCACATTTTAACCAATTCTTGTGTTTTACACAAAATATGCTGGGACTCCATACTCTTGGATATCACCAAAACAAAATTCCCTGAAATTGATACCGGTCTGCTGGCCCCAACTAACTACGTAAAAGTTTCCTGACCACCTGTGTTACCAGCTGTCACACTGCACAGCCTGTATACCCCTGTGACAGTGTGAGAAGTAACTGTACTTTCGCAGCATTCTATCACTGTTAAGAGCAGCATAAATTAGGAACACTGTGCTCTACAATCACAATGCAAGCACAGCCATGTCACAATTATAATAAATAGGCAACTGAATGATACGGTGCAAAGGGGATGTAAAAGTTGCGCTGTGCGGCACCTATGGGAGCAAGGGGATGCCTGAAATTGTAATTAGGGCATTGTACCTAAGGTTTATGAAGCACCCTCACAAGCAAATGTGACCATTTAATTTTGTCACTTGATATCTTGTCCTGTGTTCCTTATTCACAACTACATACATAACATGGTGTATGTTTATTGTCAGTAAAGGAATAAGACACCAATATTTCATCACTGATGGAACAGTGAAATGTAATGGGCCTCCCAGTAAATTTATGGTTAATGAGTTTTGCAGATGGTCCAGTGCCGGACATCACAGCTTTTACTGTAGTTCTATTTTCATACATTTGTGGAGCACAAACAAAACCTGAGTAACAGTAAAACTGTCTTCCTGCCTAAGCACCATGCTGTAAAAAGGCATGGTGGTGTGGCGGTATAGCTCCACTTATTCTTGATTTCAGCATTGGATGCAGATGAGTGGTCCTCTTATATTCTAACTGCTTTACACCTGAAGAAGGAGCACACGGTACCACTGTGTAGAAACTGGGTGTGTCCCAGAGGCAGTCAGGGCATGGCAGTGCAATAAACTGAACACTGGTCAGGATGTGGTGAAGAACTGAACACCACTGAACTGTAAGTGCTGTCAGTGACCGATTGTACGTTGTCTTGGCATTAACACAAAACATAGTTTGTTAAGTCAAATTCATGAACAACAACATACCTGCATAATATTCAAAATATGGAGTTCTCATGGCACTCACCGAATTTTAAGGTTACATTCTTCTGGGGTCTGACATTTTGTAGTCTGGTAGAGAGTAACTGGCATTTTGGGGGAACCTGCTGCCTCTACTGTGCAGTAAAAGTGCTTTTGTTCTGAAAGTGGAGGCAGCAGGTTCAGAACATAAATATTTATGCACAACTAACAAGACACACTGTGTCATATCCCAGCAGACAATATTATCTACCTGACCAGTGCTACAGTGTGCAATCAATGTGTTTTTTCAGTCCTGGCTGCACAAAACTGGCTGTAAGAGGAGCAGGACCATACTGATTACGTTTCACACGGCATAATAGGAAGCGTGCATGACTGAGCCCTCTCTGCCTGTTTTTAAACTTCGTTAAAGGTAAGAATCCTAACAAATGCCAAGTGATGAAACAGTGTTAACTCCATATTCAGGCAATACAGATGAAATCAAGAGAGATTTGCATCACTCATATCACCACCAATAATTAACTTGCACATTTCATCGCAGGTTGTCTGGGGATTCAAAGAAGTTTGTAAGTGAGAGGTCAGTGGTTCAACTCTCATGCTTGATATTTTTACTTCATCTATTGTTTTATTTTTTACATTTTTATTTCGTACTTCTTACTTTTCTTTCATTTCCTTTAAATTATTTCAGTGCTAAGTGGCTGTAAATGTGTGCCTTGTTATGGCAAACTGACTGTGAGAATAGTGTCAGCTGTATTCATTTATAACCTATAGAAACTAGTTTGGCATGAAGTGTTGCAACATAAGTTTCATAATGTAGCTACTATTCCTTCTGTCATGGCAGAACTCATTTTCACATTGCCTGTTTTTATTATTGTCACTGAACACATAAAGTGTCCTAAGCAGAGATTCATTTGGTTTTTGGTCATATAAATTTTTGTGTGGAAATCTCTGTAAGTCTGTAGAGTTCACATCACACAACAAACATCACTAAATGCATGAAAGCTGAGTGCTCAAGTATTTGGAGACATGTTACTGTATGCTTTGTATGTTTCAAAACTGACAAAAGAGAGATTACTCTTCCTGAACGCCAATGATACATGCTTTCCAATTTTGCTGATGCCCATTATCACTGTCACTCTGTTGCCTTCATCAAATGAGCACTGTGAAAGTTCACCTTATGTTCACATGCCTTTATGACAAGCAACATCCTCATTATTTTATACCCCTTGAAATGACAGCTGATAAACAAAGTGATGTTAAAAAATTTGCAAACAGTAATAAACATATTTTGCCTTCATTATCCCAGCCTGTGCGCAGACAGAAAAGGATCAGACCATAAAACAATGGTATTACATTTGTGTAAATGAATGGCATTTGATTATGAGTAGAAACTAAACAGAGATGGCTGACTGTTCTCCCAGTTTTAGGAAAGGAAATTAACACTGATTATTACAAAATAAATATAATAAGAACAAACAAAAACCAAGAAAATGGACGTGAAAGTGCAACCTTTTGGATAAAAATCCACTGCTGTAACTGCTGGACCATGGAGTCTTAGGACATTGACTGAACTGTTGTGAAGCAACGTAGTAGACTGTTGTCTTGATTTTCGCCACAATTTCTGAATTTGGGGTCATGCAGCTTGGCCGTTTTGCCCATTTTGGGAATTCTTTATCCAAGTTTAAAATAAACTGGTGAGGACTCAATCACACATGCCCCTTTTAAGCCACATAACCCCCACACTGTCAAAAGGGGAGGGGGGAACAGTAGGGCAAAATGAAACTGAAACTGAAGAGCTTGCACCTGGCACTTGATACCACAAACTGTGCAGTTACACAGCCCTGTTGTTCTGCAGCATGGACAAGAACTGCATTGCCTTCTTCTCAGCATTCAGCCACCTGGATCTCAGCTGCAGAAATAAAACATGAGGCATTAACTGACTGACTGATCTACTGCCTTGTTCTGACACATCAGTAACTGGTCTGTTCTATCAGACATTCCATACAATTCATGAAACCAAAAGTTCACTAGAAACTTAAAATGCATAACCTTGAAGAAAAACTTATGATTGGACAAGAAAATATACCATGTAATAAGCAGCAGGTAGCACTGTCTGTAGAATCTGGGATAGTTCAAGAAAGAGACACACACAGATGATGTTCTTAAGAGATGCAGTAGACTACAAGATGTTGGGAAAGAAAAAATACAGCCAGCACAACATTATGATAGCTGGGCAAAGACAAAACTGGATGAACCATTTGTGTAGGATTATAGGTGAAAGAATATCAAAAGAGACTGTACAGTAAAAACCAAGATGAAGAAATACCTTATAAAAAAATGGAATGTGTGTGAAGTGAGAATCAGTTTCGTGCAGGCAGCAGGTATAGACTGTTAGGATGGATGGATAAGATTGGAAGGGCTAAGCTGTAATTGCAGTAATCCTCTCACCCCACACACTACACCAATCATATTCTGGGCACTGGCAAAATTACTCGTGCACTAATGGGCAACCACTCTCATATGCCTGGCCTATATTATGAAGAAGGTGGAGGGGCAGGGGGAAGAGGAGGAGGAGGAGAATAAGAAGCAGAAGAAAAGTTCATAATAAGACACAGCAGGGGAAGAAAGACAACAGTATCACAATTTGGAGAATCACATGAGATTTGAGGTTCTCAAAACATTGTTGCTGGACATTACAGACTTCTGGGATATTACAGCATGTCAATTGATAAACGGGTTATGGAAATTTCAAATGACTGTATCACCTGCATCTTGAGGGTCAAGTAGTTCTTTGACCACTTGATCCTGAAGACAAAGCAATCATAAGCCTTCAGACTGTTGGTAACTACTTATCAATTGACATGGCATAATATACCATGAACAGTCATGTCTGTAAGGGAAACCGTACGGTTCATGAAAGACGAAATGTAAGTGAATGGCACTACTGACCTGTTTACATGGACTCCATCTGTTCTGTCAGCTCCAGGATTGGGCTCTCACATACAGGCTGCATGGGTGATGCAATGGGCTGCCAAGGGATAGTGCCTGTTGTCAGGTATGGGCCAGATGCACACACCTGAGGAGAGAAATACTTAAGGAACAGACATCTTGCTAACCCTATCCACACTATACCCCAGAGGCTGGTGGCTATTCTGTTCATGGTATGTTGCTGTTGGAGAAAAGCACTGCATAAGTGTATTCCACAGTCTGATGAGTGTCAATGCCAGCTATTTACAGTTCTTCAATACTGTAAACTGTATGTTGTTCTGGAAATTTGCTAACACAAAACAGCTGCATGATGTTTGATGTGAGAAGATCAAGAAAGGTGAACCCTTGGAATGAGGTAATAGGAAATCATTAACCTGCAAAGACTGAAGGAGTGACAAAATAGTTAGTAGTTGAGAACCTCCAGAAAACAAGTTACACTTTTTCAGTAAGAGATGGAATATTTTAGTTACATAAAAAAAAATTATGTCCGCATACACACACACATACATCTACCCAAACATATATATATAAGGAGGGCTAACACAAATATCTACTGCCACACCAATGAACATGTTCATGACATTCAATATAGTAACCAACAAATGCACTCAATAAAATACAATTCACAGTATCAACTCGTACATGTTTTTGCACTGGAGTGCCATCTTCAGGGACTCTACTAAAACAAAGGTACACAACTGCACCATGGTATTTCTTGACAATAGAGCAACTTGTAGCACATCACTTGTAAGTAAAATGACTTTCTCCATCACCTTACGAACACACACCACACTATAGACACATGACGTTTCAGGAGCTACTTATTTCTTCCTCAGGTGAACACAGTCTGTTAGATAAAATCAGCACACAAAATCTAAAGAGTCGTATCATCTCTTATGAGATATTAAGATTTAAAGATATTTTATTTTAAGTATATAAATTTCCCCACATTTTATGTTTTTAATTTCCATAATTATTTGTGATAATATGTTTGTGACCTGTAATGTTATTTAGATGAATTATTTTATATTGAATATGTGTGTGTGGATGAGTCATAAGTGTAGTTTGGTTTAGAATGTATGTGCTAATTTTATCCAACAGACTGTGTTCACCTGAGGAAGGAAGCAGTAGCTTCTGAAACATCATGTGTCTATAGTGTGGTGTATGTGTTTTTAGAGTGATGGAGAAAGTCATTTTACTTAGTGGTGATGTGTTACAAAGGGACACAAGTTCACCACACCAATCCAGGTACTGGTTTCCCTCACTGTCAGTATCAAAATATTAAAATTCCAGAACACACAAAGCTGAAAAACAGAACTCCACCATGCTGTGACACTAAAGCTATATGATTGTGAGCCTGCTTCAATGTATGTGATCTAAATGGGTGTTTGTATACATGCTGCAGATAAAATATGCACAGCTGTGGGCTTGTACTTGAAGAGACTCGCTATCATATAGCTTTGGTGTCACAGCATGGTGGATTTGCGTTTGTCGATTTTGTGTATTCTGTAATTTTAATATATGGATACTGACGGTGAGGGCAATCCGTACCTGTATTGGTGTGTTGAACTTGTGTTAATTTGTTTTGGTAGACTACCTGAAGATGACACTCCCATGCCACATGTATGAGTTGACACTTAACATGAATTGTATTTTATTGTAGTTTATTAAGTGAATTTATTGGTTGACATATTGAATGTAATAAAATGCACGGTAGGAGTACCAAATTGTTCAAGACATATTGTACTTCCATTTAACACCTTAAAGACGCTGAGGTTTAAACTCCAACCACTGCCAAAGACAAAGGGATTTTACATTTATAACATTCTTAAATTCATTCATGCCTGTATAATGCACTAAGGCCAGCAGTATATAAAGAATTAAAGGTCCACAGACTGCAATAAGGACAGCAATGAAGGGTTAAAACAGCATTTTCCTAGAAGGCACTTCAAGAAGGGGGTCATCAGTTAACAACACTAAATTCTGGCAATACTGTGAGGGTATGGAAAATCTCATGATACAATGGGAGAAACATCCTCAAAGGCAAGGTCATTATACGGAAACAATTGTATGAATATGTGCCCTCATTGCCACGTGGTGAACAGTACAACCATTACCATACAGATGTGTGTATGGCAAGGGTAATACATTTTTGTATTTTACAAAACGTAAACTCACCCTGGGGCACACCAAGCCTCCTGTTTGACGGGTAATATGAACTATTTCCTTGGCAGTAAATTGACCAGCATGGAAGCTGAAGCTACTCTTTCACTCTTCCATATGCCTTCATGTCATGCACAGGCGCGACTTTACCTTTACCTTCACAACACTGCAGACTGCCCATTTCATTCCCACATACTCTCCGGACCAGATTTGTTTTGCAAATATGTAAGTAAATATTTCGTGTTTTGTTATTCCCTTGTTACTGCCCGAACTGTATGGGGGGGTGGGGGGAAGTTTAGCAATTCCTCACACCTTCTTTGATTGGTATGAGCATTCAGACATGCAGCAACATATGCTACAAACATATTCAATGTTGGTCTGAGACAAGACTTTTGGATTTGCATGTGTAGTGCAGGCGTCACAACACGCTCACTCTGTTACTACTTCCAGATTTTCAGTCAATGAATACTAAGTTATAAGTAGTGTAGAAATGGACAATTTCAAACAAAACACTGGATGAATTAACATATTTTAAATGTGTCTCCCCACTTTTCACAAAATACAAACCACATACTTTGTCCATATTACAGCAACGTATTTACAGTTGGTCATACTTGATTGCTGAAGTGATAGAATATTAAGTAAACCTACAGCATGTTCAGTGACAAGAAAAGGAAACTCTTAGTATTAACTGTGAAAAGTGCTACATTAAATGAATGACAGAGCCTAAATGCACTTGCACGTTTGTTTTGTGCACAGTCAGATGGCCAGGCCTATGTACACTGGAGATACACACATTAGTGCATACAGGTTTCTGTGTACACACACAATCTGTTATGACTGCCCGAGTTTAATTAAAAATGACATGGCTGTACAATGTCTCACACACACAGTATCAAGTTTCAAAAACATTCACTCACCAGTTAGCATGGTGTTAAATGTCTGCAGATGGCTGGACAAACTGTCTGCATGAGGAATTTTAGTGGGCATTCTGCAGGGTTGTGAATACTAACCGTGAAAATTAGATACGGACGGCCCGTTAAGCAATAATGCCCTTCAAAACTTTTGTGCATGCAAACATATTTTCATCACATTACTTAATTTCTACACCACATCCTTGATATTCTGGCAACACAAGGTTTGGGCACAAGAGGGTTAACCCTTCAAACACCTGCACCATCACACAAAAGCACGTGCTAAAACAGAGTGAGCTTATGGGGCCATTCCTGTTTTGTGCAATTTCATATTGCAAAAGACCACGCAACTCAGGTCAAAGACTGCACACCTACATCATTGTGCATGCCAAGGCACTGGCACTGCATATAAGATACTCACCAAGTCAAAAGTAGGAAAAGAAAAATAATATAACACAAAGAAACAGATGAACATATCCTTTAATGACAAAGTCTCTTTTATCATGTAGATGATGAATGTGAGTGTAGTTAACAGGAAAATAATAGTAAAAATAGCGGTACAATGGTAGTACTTGGAGTAAAATCAGTACATGGTTGTACTACTACTACTACTACTACTAATAATAATAATAATAAAGCTGGTAACAAAATAATAACTTGTCACGTCTCACCGTTTGTACAGTCACATTGATGGCACAGACATTCTGTGTCAGTGTTTTATAAATGCAGTTATGGTAACATGACTAAAGACATGACACCCACAGCCTGTCTCATCTGACAAGACATTACTTCATGCTTTAACATGGTCTCAATTGTGTGCTGCCTGGTTGACTAGATTTCTCTTATGGACTATCATCCACAGCCAACTGAACACAAACATTGTACACATATCATGTGACTTCAAATAACAATCAGCCAGACCTATGTGCTGGTCTTACACTGCACCAGCTATCCTACATTTTTTCAGTGCCCTGGCTGTTAGCAAGCAGCAGCACATTTCATCTGTCTTTGCGAGACACTGAGTTGCAGACATGAACTATCCTCACCAAGGGTTCATAGTTTTCCTCATTCTTTAAAGGAATACACCAGAGTAGTTCTCTGAAATAAGGATTCTGCCTCAGTTCCTGTCAGTATAGATAATGGTCTTATGGAATTTGAGGTTGTGTAGTTTGTTACATGTGTAACTCTTTTTGCTCCTGTTTTTTCCTGCATCTTCCCATATTTCATTGTCTCACTAATGTTATCTGCATTTTACGTTACTTTCCTCTCTTTTAATCACATTCCTTCCTCCTTGACATCATCTTTGACAACATCACTTACATGCCCACTGATTCCTACTATTCTCTTCCCTACACCTATCTCCTAACAGCTCCTTTTTTTCGATTTCTTTTATCTTTCCTCTATGTCATTTCATCACATTTTCCCTCCTTCTATCTTCCTGCACTTCTTAATTAATTCCTCCTGCCCTTTGCATGGCCACTGGTTCTTGCTGCTCCATACGCACAGCCCTGGTCTCACCTACCACTTAATCTTCTTCTCTGAAGATGGAGGCAGCAGGTTGCTCATGTATGTCATCTACAAACCCTGTGGTTAAAGGGCTTGTCTGGTTTACGGATGGGTCCAGGACTGTGGAGGGGACCGGGGCTGGGCTCTATAGGCAATCTGTAGACAGAAGGCTCAGCATCTCTTTAGAAAAACATGCTACAGTCTTTCAGGCTGAGGTATATGCAATATTAGCGTATGTTCAATGAAACTGAAACTCAGTACAGGCCAGAGAAATATGTTAGCATTTGCTCTGATAGTCAGGCAGCTCTGAGAGCACTTCAGGCTGCCAAAACGTCTCCCTTGGTAAGACAGTGCCAGAAGGTACTGAACGATATCTCTACCCAGCACACTGTGGGGCTGTACTGGACCCTTGGGCATGCCGGGGTGCGAGGAAATGAAATCGCTGACAAGCTCGCAAGGGATGGTTCTGTTCAGAATTTGTGGGACCAAAGCCTTTCTTATGGGTCTCTAGGCAGAACATAAAAAGAAAGATTAAACGCTGGATGGATAACCAGCATTTGGTAATGTGGTGTGGTCCTTGCAGCACTGCAGGCTTGAGAATTGATCTCTGAACCTGATTTGGCTACAAGGGCACGATTAGTCCTTAAATAGGACACAATGAAGGTTGTCATTGGTCTTCTAACTGGACACAACACCCTGAGGCAACATCTATATGTAATGGGGATGAGTAATAACCCCATTTGTAGAAAGTGTGATACTGAGGAAGAAACCTCGGTCATGTTTTGTGTGCATGTGAGGTCCTGGCTTCACTCAGACACTCATGTCTAGGCTCCTTCTTTTTGGACCCTGAGGATATTAGGAAACTAAATATAGGGGCCATCTGGAAATTTGCTAAAGGAACGGGGTTCCTCTACTTTAGTAATAGAACATGGGGCACAAAGGGCCTGTCCTAAGGCATAGGTGCATTGGGCCCTGTAGTGCTTGAACCCAAACACCATTCAATTCAGTTCAAGTCAATTCAAACCCATCTACAAATCCACACAGCGTCATGTCCCAAAATATGTAATATTAACATTTGCTGTCATTAAAAACTAAAATCCCTCTCAATTCATTCCACATAATTATTTTGCCCAATTTGATGCTAAATTTCTGCAGCTGATGGACTGTAAACTACTAACAAATAAATGGGTGTGGTAGAAACCATCATCACTGTAAGGCATATGCTCAGGCCTTCTGTCAATATCATCTTTATCTCAGCTGGTGGTTAATAATTAAGTAATTATCATCTTTATAGTCTAACTCTGCTGCCTATCCTGACTCATTTTAATTCAAGGGTTGTTTGACCGTGCATCTTCATCATGAAATAAAGTAAAATGCCAACTTGATGCAACAATGTAATTTATTGAAGTTTCTTTAGCTCGATATGTTTCGGGTGCATACGCCCATCATCAGGAGCATTAGATGTTACGTTGCAGCATATGGTTTTCTGCACTGGAAAGAATGAGAATATGAAGTGTGTCTATAGTGGCCGCATTCCGTGGTATATAAGCATTTGTCAATCTGCACAGACCACACTGACAAATGCTTATATACCACAGAATGCAGCCACTATACACACGCTTCATGTTCTCATTCCTTCCAGTGCAGAAAACCATATGCTGCAACGTAACATCTAGTGATCCTGATGATGGGCACCTGTAACATGTTGAGCTAAATAAACTTCAATAAATTACATTGTTGTATCAAGTTGGCAGTTCACTTTATTACATTTTAATTTACACATACATGGGACAAAGTTGCTATTCACTACCCATCATTTTGCCCACCATTACACACCAAGTGCAGTCCCACACTGTTACTGGACGTACCGCAAACTCTTAACAGGTCATGTGCAGTTGCTATGCATATTCCACTTTACTCCACATGTTTTTGTACAATGCATGCACCAGCTACAAAACCTACAGGCAGTGCTGACACAACTGATGAGCCTGTTCCACACTGTACAATAACTGAAAAACTATATGAAAAGTTTACAGCAACAGGTTATATTCTAGAGTGTAAGGGAGCACAAAAAAATACACATGGTAACTAAGGAAAAGCTATATGTAACAGTAAGCATCTCCAAGAAAGTCACTGGCTGGACTTGCATAGAAAATGAGCATGTCTGTAAATTTTATATACATGGGTCCATGCATCATGAATCGAATTTAATAACTGTCCAACAAGATGGGACTTATTCAGTTTATTACATTTCTGTAGGCAGCTCTACATGTTTCGGGTGTTGACACCCATCATCAGGAGCTCGTACAACTGTAATTACAGCTTCTGGTATTAACCAG
>Ga0123353_10015802_pt1 | contig 10992 bp, 7 predicted proteins | sample TergutLab28metaG_3_FD_92763 | JGI IMG/M metagenome (GOLD analysis project Ga0123353, IMG submission 92763) | Labiotermes labralis P3 segment gut microbial communities from Petit-Saut dam, French Guiana - Lab288 P3 | ecosystem: Host-associated > Arthropoda: Insects > Digestive system > Gut ... | reverse complement strand
TCATCAGTACTTAAACTATCATCATCAGAATTCAAACTATCATCAGTACTTAAACTATCATCATCAAGATTTAAAGTATCTTTATCTGTTTTTTCAGGTTCAACTCCTTCAGTTATATTTTCAAGTTTTGGTTTTGCTAATATATCCTCTTCAACATCATTAGCCCCTTTTTCAGATGAAAGATTAAAATCAGAAACTGATGAATCACTACTATTAGTAATTTCATCTATGTCTTCAGCTGTAATCTCAAACTCGTCCTCTTTTTTAGGTATTTCTCCATCTACTAAAAGATACAATTTATCTCGTATCCTATCAGTAAGTCCAGAAGTATGAGCTTCAGCCTCAATTAGATTAATAATATTCCTGGTGATTTGTTCCATTTTTTTATCACCTTTAACCCAAACAAGTCCATTTTGACCAACAACAATTTTACATTTTGTTTTGTCTTTAATCATGTTAATCATAGAACCTTTTTTACCTATTAATCTTGGAACTTTAGTCGGAGTAATGTCAACAAGAAGTCCTCCTCTAAATTTACCCATTCCTCGTCCTTTTAATCCTAATTTGACTTTTTTGACTTCATCTACATCTACAACTCTCAAAAAGAGAACATCTCCAACGTCAAAAACTCTTTTCAGTTCTCTTTTTTCTCTTCCAAAAACTTCAGATGCAGGTAATATACCAGAATAAGGAGAATTAACATTTACTCCCCACATAGAAAATCGTACATCATCGATTTTTCCAATAACTACATCTCCTCTTTTTGGAACATACTTACTTTTAAGAGGAATTACACTAATTTTTTTGTTCCTAAGGGAAACTAAACCCATTAAAGACGAACAAACAGATTTTCCATCTTTAAAAGTCCCTCTTCCAGAATAAAAGCCCTCTTCTGCTAATATTTGTCCTGGAACAACTAATTCTTTATCTTCTACATGTATCATTTACATTATGCCCCCATTAGGGTAATACATTACTTTATGAAAATTACAATAATTTAAATTGGATTATATTTTAATAATTTAAATTGGATTATATTTTAATATTATTATAAGTAAATAAATAATTATTTTATTAAATCCTATAAATTATTTAATGACTTTAGTTTCAGCTTCTCCACCAGATATTTCATTCATTTTTAAGTTAAATCTTTCTTGAAGTCCACCTGGAATTTCTACAATAGCTATCCAAGATCCGTCTTGTTGCCATTCTTCATTAGCTATACTTCCAAACTTAGATATGTCTGAATAAGCATTTCCAGCAACTGAACCAGGTAACCTCACAGCTATTCTAACTTTTTCAAATCTAATTGGGATTTTAACTTTAATAGCTTTTAAAACAGCTTTAACTTGTTCATCAACAGATTTAAATGGATCTATTTTAATTTTAGTTTCTTCCATTGCATTTTCAATTCTAGCTACAGGATGAGGTAAACCATTTTGAGGATTAATAGATTCTCTAGCTATTTTATTAATAACCATTAATCTCTTTTCTTCCTGCATATCTCGTTTTTGTTGAGCCGTAAGTTGAATGTGTCCTTTATTGATAATTTCTGTTGCAACCTCTAAAACATCAGTAGTTTCAAAGACTTTCTCCATAGCTTCATCAGAAGATTTATCTCCTTTTTTAGAATCTTTAAAAATATCTTCAACAGCTAAAACATCTTCAATACTAACATTATCCTTTTCAGGATTTTTAAAATCTGCTGCTAAATCAGCATCAACTAAAATCTCAAATTTTTCTCCATGAGATTCTAATCTAGCTATAATAGCTTCATCAATATTAACCATGTTTTCACTCTTAATTTATTTTATAATTCTTTAATTTATCTATAAATACTAATTTATCTATAAATACTAATTTATCTATAAATACTAATTTATTTTTATAAACTCATTAGTTATAAATACTAAATTACTTATAAACTCATTAGTTATATAATATTTTAGTTATAAATACTAAATTATTTATAAAATCATTTATTTATAATTTTTATCTTTTATAAAACATTCATTTGAATATTTATTGAATAATAAATAAAAATAAAGAAATTAAACTAAATTAAACTAAATAAAGAAAAAAGAAATGAAAAAAGTGAACATTGCCTTTTTAAAGAAACCTAAAAATAAAATTATTCTTCGCTTTCTATTTCTTCATTATCTTCTTTATTAGCATTTCTATCAAGAAGTACCTCAACATGTTTAGCTACTTCTTCATCAGAAATTTTTCTATATTTTTTATCATTAAAATCTATGACAGCTATTTCAACACTTTCAGTAGTGGTTTTGCCTTCAGTAGCTTCATAAACTGCATCAAGAGCTAAATCAATAGCTTCATTTAAAGTTAAATCTTCCTTATAATTTTTTTCAAATACTTCCATAGCTACGGCTCTTCCAGAACCTATAGCTGCAGCTTTATATTCAATTAAAGCCCCACTAGGATCAGTTTCAAAAAGTTTACAACCATTTTTAGTAACTCCACCAATTAAAAGTGCAGAACCAAATGGGCGAACTCCACCATTTTGTGTATAAAGTTGTTTCATATCACAGATTCTTTTAGCTAAAGCATCTACTCTAATTGGTTCATTATAAGTGATTTTATTAATTTGAGATTCTATTCTTGCTCTTTCAATTAATGCTCTTGCATCTGCTACAAGTCCTGAAGTAGCAGCACCTATGTGATCATCTATTTGAAAAATCTTTTCAATTGACTTAGGTTCCACAAGTTCACTTGTAGTCCTTTTATCTACTAAAAGAACTATTCCTTCTTTTGACTTTACACCTAAAGAAGTTGTACCTCTTTTTACTGCTTCTCTTGCATATTCTACTTGAAAAAGTCTTCCATCTGGGCTGAAGACAGTAATTGCCCTATCATATCCTGCATTTTGTAAAGGTTGCATAATTTATTACCTCTTGTTCTTTGTTGTGTAATTAATGTTATTTTATAAATATAATTTTTTATAAATTAAATATAATTTCTTGTAAATTAAATATATTTTTTTATAAATTAAATATAATTTTTATATATAATTTTATAATCATAATATATAATTTTATAATAGTTATATTATTATTTATTTTTATAATATAATAATAAGTTTTTATTATTTTATTAATTTATAAAATTTATATATAATTTTATAATAAATATAGATATTTTAATTTAATAAATATATAAAATTTTATTTTAAAATACTATGATAATTATATAATTTATTTTAAAATATTATATAATTTTTATTTTAAAATATTATATAATGAAATATATAATCAATAATTAAAGCTGTAAATACTAAATAACAACTATAAGAATTTATTATTAAGTATGAATTTAATTTATAAAATATTCAGACAAACATGATTGAATATTAATAAGAAATAATAAGATTTAAAAAGTTTTAAATAATATTTAATAAATTCTTAACTTATTATTAAAAAACCAAATAAAAATAAGCTAAACCTCCATGATTTAGTGATAGGTATTTTTTTCTTATTTGTTTATCCTTTAATAAATATCTTCAACTTAGTTAATAAAGTTTTCCATTGATGAAACTATTGTTCCAGAAATTCCTACAGTAATAATAGCTATTTTTTTATTATTATACTTATATAACATTGCTAAACTTCCTCGAATTTTATCTTCATATCCTCTTTGGCAACGAAGAATAGCTTTAAAGTAGTAATAACCTAAATCATCAATATTTTGAAAATTTTTATCATATCTATCCTTAATATTTTCACTATTCATACCAATATTATCTTCTATATCATTTTCACTATGCATATCAATAATATCATCAATATTATCCATATTCCCTATATCATTTTCACTATGCATATCAATAATATCATCAATATTATCTATATTCTCTATATCATTTTCACTATGCATATCAATAATATCATCAATATCATAAAATCTCATTAACCATAAATTAAATGCACTTGTTTCAGTTTCACCATATAAACGAATACAAGCATACCAAATAGCTGAAACTAGCTCTTCTTTATTTAGTTTAACTTCAGATTTAATATCTAAAGTCAAATAATGATTATTTATTCGTAGTGATGGAGGTAAAATTTTAAGTTTCATTGTTTTTATCCCCCTTATTTATCTTTTTTACACCTAAAACAACCATATTCTCGCGTTCATTATTAAAATCAACTAATACTTTAGGATAATCATGAAAACAAGCAGTTAAATCTTTTTCAGATAAACCAAGATATTTAAATATAGCTGAAATGTCTCGTGGAGATCTAATATCCCAAAAAGATGAAGCACCAGTGGTTATCACTAATGGAAATTTAAATTTTTTATGTAATTTAATAATTTCACGAAAATGAGCCATGATTTTAGATCTATAGCTAAGATAACTAGAAAGTATATCATTAAAACAAAGCTCAATAGCTACATTATTTTTATAAGCTTCTTTAGCTAAAACATGATTGATTCCACAAGTTCTTTGTTTATAGTATGGTCTAGAAAGCATATCAACCCTAATATTTTCACATGCACTACGATTTATTACTAAATCCCCTCCTAAAACTGAGATGAATTTTGTTTTATCCCTAAATTTTCGAGAGAGTTTTATTAGTTCATTTTGATTTTTAGGATTTATTTCAAGACCGAATTCTATTTCAATCTCTTTTATAGGTTTTTTATTCAAATCAATATTATTATTATTATTAAGTTTTTTATTCAACAAAGCATTATTGATATCTTCAATTAACTCATTTTTGTAAGAAATAGCATTTTGATAATCTAAAGGAGAATAAAGTAGATTAAGATAATCCCAACCTACATAATGAGCTTCTAAAATAAGCTCTTTATCTTGATGATAATTAGTTCCTTTAAGATTTAAATCATAATATTTCATTTAAAACCCCATTTAATAATTAATAAGTTAATAATTTATAATTTAATTCAAAACCTCATTTATAGCTTCATTTAATAATTTAATAGCTATTTCTTTTTTTGCAGGATATGTAGCTATTTTAATTTTAAGATGAATTGAATCACCTGACTCAGAAATTTCCCATTTTTCTTCACAAGCCCTATTCTTAGAAAATCTAAGAAATAAGTTTCCATTTTCATCAATTTTTTTGTGAAGATCTTTGGATAGTTTTTCTAAATCTTCTTTATCGATATTAAAAAGGTTATTTGCAAATTCTTTTGTTTCTTTTTTATTATCAATTTTTCCAGAAAGAATAATTATTTTATCTTCAAAGACACCTTCAGCTATTTCACGATCTATTTTAGCTGTTGGAAGAATATTTTTCAATCCTTGAGTTAGTTCTTCTTCATTTTCATTTTTATAAACAAATAATCTATATCTAATATTATGAATCATAATAATCAAAAAGTATTTTAATTTTATATATGTATGAAATTTTCTTAATATAATACCGTCTAAAAATCTTAATATAATATGTATAAAATTATCTTAATATATATTAAATTGAAGTTATCTTAATTTAATTATATATAATAATTATAATTTAGGAATACTATTATATAATATTATTTTAAAAAGAAAACTGAAAATTGATTAATAATTTATTAATATTATTTTATAAATTAATAAAATATATAAAATTATATATAATAAATATTATAATGTGTATAAAAAATATTATAGTATATTATAATATATATATATATATAAAAAAATGAAAAAAATAAAATAAATTAAAAAAAAAATAAATAAAAAAATAATAAAAAATAATTCAAAAACTATCGAGATTTAAATGAATTATTCTTTCTACTAATCTCATTAAGACGTTTTTTATCATCACCTACAAAAGTTTTCATAGTATTTTTGTGTTTTTTAGGTATTAAAACCTTAACAATCACTTCTTTTTTAGCTTTAATAGCTTTAACACTAACTGATTTTATTCTCTTTTTACCAACATAAATACCTAAATGGCTTTTAGTAGCAGATTTATGACCAATGTTTTTAATTTGGATATAGTGATGATTTCCTTTTTTAGTTACTTTAGTTATTTTAAGATCTGGTTTTTTAATTAATACTTTAGTACCATCAGTTGGAGAAATTTTAACATTATTTTTTATAAGTCTACCAAGATTAACTATTGTATTATAAACTTTTCCTTTGTAGTTATTATTAAATTTAACTGAACTAAGTTTAAGGGTGCCTTTTTCATTATAAATAGCTCCAGCTTCACGATCAGCTCTATTTTTATTAAAAGTAGAAGCAGATATAGTAGCACCATTAGTAAAAATAGCTCCTCCCTTGTTGTTAGCTACATTACTAGTAAAAGAAGAACTAGTTACAGTAAAACTAGATAATCCATAAATAGCTCCACCAGAATCTTTAGCTACATTACTATTAAAAGTAGAACCAGTAACCTTAATATTACTACCATAAATAGCTCCACCACCCAATGCCCGATTGCCTTTAAAAGTAGAACCACTAACAGTAAGGCGACCATCCATAATTATAATAGCTCCTCCATGATTACTAGCTTTATTATTAGTAAAGATACAGTCAGTTACTTTATTATCCCCATCATTAAGATAAATAGCTCCCCCATGAATGGTTGCTTGATTATTAGCCAAGTTGCTACTAATCATATTTACTGTACAATATTCAGAACTATAAATAGCTCCACCAAAAACTGCATTATTATTAGTAAAAGTAGAAGTTCTTATAGTAAGAGCCCCTTGATTAATGTAAATAGCTCCACCACAATCGCCTGCTTTGTTATTATTAAAAGTACAGTTAGATATAGTAAGAGTACCCCACCTATTTCGAATAGCTCCACCAGATACTGCCTGGTTACCAGTCAATGTAGAACCTCTAATAGTAAGAGACCCCTCATTATTATAAATAGCTCCTCCCTCACCATTAACAGTAGCTTTATTGTTTGTAAAGAGAGAATTAATAACATTTAAGTTAAAATCGTAATTATAAAGAGCTCCACCATTAGTAGCTTGATTATTAGTAAAAGTAGAAGAAATTATAGTAAGAATATTCTGATTATATACAGCTCCACCGTTATTAGTAGCTTGATTATTATTAAAATTAGAATTACTTGTAGTAACAGTACCTAAATCAAAAATAGCTCCACCATTGTTTGCATTATTAGTAATGAAATCACAAAAGTCCAAAGAAGAGGTACCTATATTATAAAAAGCCCCACCATTATTAGCTTTATTATTAGTAAAAGTAGAACGCCTAACATTGAGAGTAGCTTCGCCATTATTATAAAGAGCTCCACCATGAGTAATTACATAATTGTTGTTAAAATTAGAGATTGATATAGTGAGAGTACTTTTATTATTATTATAAATAGCTCCACCAAAGATTGCTTGATTACTATTAAAAGTACAAGAACTTAAAGTAGCACTACCTTGATTAAAAATTGCACCGCCATTAGTAGCTTTATTATCAGTAAAAATAGAACCACTTGCAGTAAAAGTACTATCATGATAATTATAAATAGTTCCACCAGATTCTGCTTGATTGCCAGTAAAATTACAATTAATTATACTGAGAACCGCCCTATTATCAATAGCTCCCCCAATATCTGCAGCATTATTAGTAAACGTAGAATCACTTATAGTAAGAGTACCAAAACAATTATAAATAGCACCTCCACCATATTTTGCTTGATTATTATTAAAATGACAATTAATCACAGTGAGAGTACCTAAATTTTCAATAGCTCCACCATATTCATCACGTATAGAATTTCCATTTATTAAATTTAGATTTTTTAAGGTAACTCTATAACCACCATTAATAATGAATATATTATTTGTTCCTTCTCCATTAATTGTGACATTATTACCTATGCCTTCAATAGTGATGCTTTTATTTATATCTAATCCAGTATTGTTTACTCCAGAATAAACACCGCCTGCCATATAAATTGTTTCATTAGTAATAGCATTATCAATAGCTTTTTTCAACCCACCTTCAAAGCTAGTATTTATAGATTGGTTAGCTGCACTGACACCGCCCAGCATACTAATAGCTAAGATAGCTAATATTCCTATTAAAAACAAAGTTAATACCTTATTTTCACTTATTTTCCCAAAAATTTTAAAACCCTCCATGTGAGAATTTTTTTGAATAAAAAAAACCTCATCTTATATTCAAACAATGTAAATAACTATTTATATTTGAATGAATGCTCAATTAATAAAATATTAATAAACTTAAATAAAATAACTATTTATATTTGAATGAATGCTCAATTAATAAAATATTAATAAACTTAAATAAAATAACTATTTATATTTGAATGAATGCTCAATTAATAAAATATTAAATAAATCTATAAACATTATAATATTTAAATCTTTTGAAAAAGTTTAGTATTTGGTGAGCTAGCTAATAATTATATCTAAATATTTTTAATTTATATATCCTATATCCTATACATATCCTATTATATCCATTATATCATCATATTATATCAATTATATCCTCATATTATATTTTATATACTAATTATAAATCATATATAAAAGTTATATAAAAATTATTATATTTTAAATAATAAGTTATATGTAAAAATAAACTATAAAAACAAATATTATATAAAATAAAGTATGAAATAAATTATAAACAAAAATAAATCAAATAAATAAATATTTTATAAAAATAAAGTATAAAATATATAAATAAAAAATATAAAAAAAATAAAAATCCCCAAGAAACAAAGTATAAAAAAATATAAAAAATAAAATAAAAATAATAAAAATTCAAAGATATTATTTAACCTTAAAGCTATTTTTGAATTTTACAAGATTATTTTTATAGTTCAATTCTTTAACTTTTTTATCAGGATTTAAGCTAATATATTTGAAATATTTTGCATGGGTTTTGTATTTAAATGGATATGGAATAGTTAAATCCATAGAAGCACCTGCAGGTAATCTTTTACCATATGTACCAAACTTAACATCAGATTCTACAGCTCCTCTTACCTTTTTCTTAGCAATATACCACATTGCAATTTTAAATATTTTAGATGAAGCTAATCCTTGGTTACTAATAGTAACTACATAATTGTTTCCTTGTCTTACAACCTTAGTAATTGTAACATCAGGTAATAAACCATTATAATGGGCATTTTTAAAACTTACCCTGTTGTTATCATGATTGCTCTCAAAAGCAGTTTTATTGTGGTTTATGTGGGCAAATTTCCTAAAGTTTTTATGAGTACTAAATTTAAAGAATTTAACAGTGAATGTTTTTGATTGACCTGCACGTAAAGCAGAAACATTAATAATTTTAGATTTATGTCTAGATTTCTTATATACATACCAAAGTTTAAGTTCTGTTTTAGTAGATCTACCTTTACCCATATTTTTAATAGTGACTCTATAATTATTACCAGACCGTGTAATCTTAGCTATTACCAGATCAGGTAATCTATTAACATTAATACTAAATGATTTGACAATGTTAGGATCTGAAATAACATAACCTGGCAATATAGCTAAAGGACCCATTATACTAATATATGTAACATTAATTATATTTCTGCCTAAAATATAACTATTATAATTAAAAATAGAAGAACCATTAATTATTCTTGTTGTAACACTTTTACCATCAGCATAAGTCCATACTAAATAACCAAGTGTGACAGGAATACCATTTGAAGAAACTCGAGCTATAACTTGTGTAAATTCGCCTTGATAAACCTTGGATTTAGAAATATCAAAAGTCATAGTGGTTGTATTTGATTTTATAGTGAAATCAATAGTATTATTATAATATATATCTCCTATAATATCTCCAGTATTTCTATCAACACTATCACAGATTATAAAATCCCAATAATCAAACCAACCAGCAGTTATTTTCCCGTCAACAGTTACAGAGAAAACACCATTAGAATTAGTCCTTTCAACAACATGACGACCTACTAATGGTTTCATTGTATCACTCCTTCCTCGGAAAGTAAAACCAAATGGAGTGTTAACAACAGGGTTACCTTTAGAATCTTTTACAGTAACTGTGAAAGTAATATTTTTTCCTTGTTCGGCTTTAGTATGATTAACAGTAACAGTATAATTCTTACTATTAGCAATAGATTGAGTTGTCGCAATAGGTGTTGTAACTTTTTCAATTTCTGTAGAAGTTTTAGCAATTCCAATATCCTTTGTTTCAATATCATTACTATCTTTTGTAGTAATATCTGCAGAATAAGCAAAACTTACACTTATAAATAATATAAATATAAATGTAGTTAAGAATAACAATTTTTTCATAAAATATAAATCTCCATCATATAGCTCAATAATAAATAATAAATTTCATATTGTAAATGAATTTAATATGTTGTTAATATATGTGTTTCATTATATATAAGCTTTGCCATATATATCAGTTTTTGACAGTCCCCATCAGTTTTTGACAAAGTCAATAATATAAATAAAATAAAAGAAGGCAAATAAATTAAAGTAAATAAAAATAAACTAAAGTAAATAAAAATAAATAAAATATGATAAAAAGAAAATAAAAAGAAAAAACAAGAATTAACTTGTTTTAATGTCTCTTTTCAGATCCTTTTCCTCTTGTTTTACGACCTCTACCTTTTTTACCAGCACTAGTTAAACCTCTAAGAGCTCTACTTTTATGCTGTTTTTCACAAATCCAATTGATTTTAGGATCATTAATAATAGAAGGACTTTGTGGATCTACTAAAATAACTTCAAAGAACTTAAATTTACCATCAGACCAAACCCAATAAGAGTTTAAAACTTCCATATTTGGATATCTTTTAGCTACACGTTCTTCAGCTATTCTTTGAATAGATTTAGATGGAGTTATTTTCTTAACACCCATACGTTTTGGTCTACGACCTGCGGTAAAACGACTTTTTCTTCTTCCACCACGACGTACTCGGGTTCTTACAACAACATAACCTTTTTTAGCTTTATAACCAAGAGACCTAGCACGATCAATTCTTGTAGGTCTGTCAATTCTTTGAATTACTTTTTCACGTCTCC
>Ga0123353_10015799_pt1 | contig 10994 bp, 4 predicted proteins | sample TergutLab28metaG_3_FD_92763 | JGI IMG/M metagenome (GOLD analysis project Ga0123353, IMG submission 92763) | Labiotermes labralis P3 segment gut microbial communities from Petit-Saut dam, French Guiana - Lab288 P3 | ecosystem: Host-associated > Arthropoda: Insects > Digestive system > Gut ... | reverse complement strand
TTTTTTTTTTTTTTTTTCCTTTCCCCCTTCTTTTTTTTTTTTTTTTTTTTTCCTTCCTTTCTTTTTTTATTTCCGCCCCCTTTTACCCCCTTCTTCCCCCCCCCCCCCCCCCCCCTTCAAGGAATCACTTTGCTCTTTTTCGAAACAAAATTAATGAGAGATATAAAATACCGTAGACAAGTAACAGAAACGTTTGTCGAAGTATCAGTCCGTTGTAAATTCCTTTGCATTCCAGTATATTACAAAGTACAGACGTCCACGACATAAGTGACATTACAAAGGACGGCACCCAAATCCATCTGGAAAAGAGCTGCGACCGGGATCGTTTTGCGCAAGTTTAGCACACTTCCGTTTCTTAAAATGAAATAATCAGTTTTATGCGATTAACATTGTGTTTAAATGTCCCTATTTCATATTCTGACCTTCTTGACGGACTTCCACGAAACTTTCAATGAACGTTGTGCCTTCTCAGGCTACCCCAGCGCCGAACTTCCAGTTGCCTGCAGTCGATAGTAGCAGTAATGCAGGTGCAGGAACTTGCGAGGCGGAAGACGCACATGTGTCGCTTAATGTTCATGTAGGTTAGGATGGAGTTGCTCAAATCCAGGCATCAGGTCGCTATTGCGACTAATATTTTGGAGTATACCATATGGGACTTGCTGCATGTCACTGTACTGGCGCTTAGACTTATAGGTGGCTACTAAATTTCGGAAAATGTTTGCACCTCTGAGGATAGGGTTCTATAAAAACAACTTGCATACTTACAAAAGTCTACTTCTTTTTGCTACAACCTGTGAAACATTAGAGCTAGACATATAAAATTCCGAAGAGATATAGAACATAAATATATCTATACAACGTGTATGAAATATGCCTACTGTCTAAAGCTCAACAGGTAAGAAACTACTATATGTAAATTGAAAGGTTTGAGATTATTTCCAGTGACATAAACGCGTATACATTCTGTATTAAAGTAATAAAGTCTTTAAAAAAATAAATTTGGAAAACAGTAATAATAATAATAATAATTTACGTATAGAAGTGTAAGTCTGTACAAGAAGACAACAGTATGGTTTATGAGCTGCGATCGGGTCTGCTTCTATTCTACAACTAATATCTTAAAGCATAAACGAGACGACACTGGTTGCAAATATCTTCCTGTTTTTAATGGGAAATCTTAACACTTCTCAAGAATTAATTTATTTCTGTAATAGTTACTGCTTGTAACATGTACGAGTATATTACTGGAATATCCACGTAAAAGGTATTCAGTTGTGGTCAGTATAATTAGTACCTTGAGAAATACATATACAGCAGCCTATTTCCTTAAATACCTCTACTAATTGCACTTCTTAGAGTAAAAACAAGTTTATGGTTTTAGAAGAATAATTCTTCACATATCTACTGCATATTTTCTCGTTTGTTGCTCGTCAATTGAGATAACGCAGAGAGAGGCAGCTTTGTTGCTTTAACCACAAACTGTTATATTCATATTCTCCTTTCACCACATCATTAGGAAGTACCGGTTTAGGTCTTAAGTAACAGTCATACAATTAAGTACTACAGCGTTGCAGGAGGTAGGAAGTGATGACATGCTGGACCGCGGGTGATAAATGCTCAGTAATGTCTGAACCGTAACAAGTATGTGTCCTTGTGTTGAAGTCTGACACCGTGTCGACTGATATATTACGTACCTACGTTATGGAGGGACTATAGTGCCTCTGTCTTCAGAGCAGTCCATTAAGAGCCACTTCGACTGTCCTGAAGGCTGTCCCTGGCTGAGTAGGGAGCTAAGATAATTTTGTGGTTTAAATGACTCTAGATCCTGAAGATAGTGGCAGCACGCTTCTCCGATACGTCACTAACTATATACTAGTTAATACAGCGTAGAATCCGTTTATCAACGTCGCTTTGAGAACCTCAGTCTCACAGTACATCAGGGACTCGCCTCCAGTCATGGTATTATAATGTATCGAACAGTTACTAGATATCGAGGTTTTGCTAGAGGTATACACGCTTCAATTTTGACCCTGAAAGCTAATCTTCGTCTATGCCTGGGGTTAATAATGCAATGAACTTTGCATTTATTCCGTAGTAGGTCTACATAACTCGGGGGTTCAAATATAGAAGTACGAATGTTATGTTACATCGCGAATATTCTTACATACACTATATCAAACAAAGAGCGCGCTCATTAAAATACAAGAAATTAGAAATCATACAATACGATTCAAGGCAAGTATCAAACTCCTACGTGTTTCGGCACCAGAGTGCTATCCTCGGGGAATCTTCTAGAACAAAGAAATGCAATACAAAGAAGCCAATCTACATGTAGGTATTGATCGCCCTCACTGGTATCAATAAAATATTAAATTCTAGAATACACAAAGGTGACAAGCATAAATTTACAATACTGTGATATTAAAAAAAAATGATAGCGAGTGTCTTGAAGTACAAACTCATAGCCGTTTATATTTTGTCTGCGGTATGTTTACAAACATCTGCCTCGATGTATATGATTCCAGGAAGGTTTCGTCCGGGTAACGTGTGAAGTATATCGTGTCTGGCGATGTAGTGCGGTTGAGTGCATTCGTTGGTTGACATGGTGAATGCACAGAGGTACGAGTTCATACCATGCTAATATTAATTTAAAAACTAAATTTCTTGAAATCTTTCTGTCTTCATTGATAAAATCGAATAACTCCAAAGACGAAGAATTCTTCAATTATCTTCACACATTCACTGAGCAGTGTCGATATCACCCAGACATATATTTTTGTAGCATTACTTTTCGTGAGAATTTTCGAAGAGGAAGGAAATAAGAGCAAGTTGGAGAACAATGCCTAATGATCAACTTCATAATTACTGCCCTCTGCAGAATATCATTAGGATGATCGAGTCAATGAGGAGAAGCAGAAGTGTAGGTCATGTGACACGCAAGGGAGATTAGAAAAACTTTTAGTTCTTGTTGGAAAATGTGGAAAGTTCTAATTTCTTCTCTAAATTATTCTATACAATGCAGTATATCTACCTACTGTTCCTCCTTCCTAACTTCCTATAAACTTTGCACCTTTTTCTCCACCTGTTTTTTTTTCCGTTTTCATTTCAATTCATATAGAAACTTGCTTAAAGTTTTCAACTCTATAATCTCGGTGCAACTAATTATATTCTTAATTGCTGTTTCTTCACTTATGTATAGCCATAAACTTTCAAAACATTCTCTCTATATCTTTGTGACACTCTTATGATTCTGAAGTATACGCATTTCTGTATTCTATTCTTCACTACACAAGGAGTACATTTCACTACCTACACGTCTCCTTGTACTTCTCAGTTAACAAATTTACAATCGAAAATATGCCTACCCAATTCCCTTTCACATATGAAAATTTAAAAACATGTACACTATGCTTAAACACATACACCGGCAAATATATACACCGTTCTGTCCCCAGCTCTTGTTTCATATTTCCGTGCGAGACTAGATAAACTTTAATCATTAGTAATAAATTAGCAAAAATAATTCAGTGTTGCCAGTCACATGCAAATAAATTTATTTGAAACTCAACAAATAAATCTGATATGATTTGACTTGAGAAAACATGTAGAACTGGAACTGCTGGAGGGAGCTAGACGTAAATGAGGGGATGATATGAAAATGTATATGAAAGAAATGACAAGGGAGGCTTTGGACTGAATTCATTTGGCTCAGGATTGGAACAAGTAGTGGGCTCTCGCGAACGCGGCAATGGGCCTATCATTTCCATAAATTTCTGGAAATTTCCTGACTGGGATACGTATTCTCATCTTTTCAATCAGAACTGTTCTCCAGGGAGCCAGTGAGTTTTTTAGAATGGGTTCTTTTTGTTCTACTTCAGGTGTATTCCAGTGCTTAGTCCTATAAAACATATTTCAGCTGTTTTTAGAGCGTTCAACCACAACTGCAGTACCGTGAACTTTCGACACTTCCTGTAGTCTCTTCAGAAAAAAGACAAACACATCTGTCAGCGGTTGAATTAAACATACGAGCTCATTGGCATAACTTGGTTGATAGGAGTTGGGGGAGGGGGGGACAAAATCGACCATGGGTATTAGGAAATTTACAAAGTAGTCAAGTTAGAAAGAGGGGGAAGATCGATTTGAACCAGTCTTTAATATACATACACCCACTTCTCCCACTCTCACCCCAATTTCTTTACTTTCCCGCCTTCAGATCAAGAGCCCAAAAAACTATTCTTAGTTAGGAAAAATATTGGGAGGGGGGGAGACATTTGCCCCCCTTGACCCCACAAGTTTCGCCTATGTACGAGCTAGTTTGTGACTTCATGCAAGCAAGTACTGGCAGTGGGGAAACTGAGAGTGAAGTGTCTTGTCTAAGACCAATTGGAGACAGAGATTTGATTTAGGTGCAATTAAACTACTAAAGAAAGTCATAGAATGTCTAAAACGGAATATTACAGACAATTAAAATATGCATCTAATATCTTTTTTTTTTGGATCCCAGTTGTAAAATTTACTACAGATCTGAGACGTATATCTGTATATATTCAGTTAATGTAACAAATCAAAATGCAATTAATTAAATTCAAAGCATAGATTGTCCAAGACCCATGGAGGTGGTCTAATAAGAGGAAAAAATAAATTCATCCATGCCAAGGCCGTGAAGATATATGGCCAAATAAAAGTGTACCTCCAAATATTCTTAGCTCGGCTTTGGATAACGAAGGTTTGTCAAACTGAGCCACCCTCCGCCTTGGAGAGAAATACCCACGAGTCTGCCGGGAATTGAACCACGTTTCTTCGATTTCACAGTCCGAGCTTTTAGTCACAGAATATACTAAATTACGTAGTTACTTTACGAACTTTTAATTTTGTGCGTAACATGAGATAACGTTTTGGTGTTTTACTAAAACGTGACTTGATTAAATAAAGCACAATCATGAGAAGTAGCAGGAGAAATAACAATTGCACGCTCTATGTGGACACTTATCGTTTAAGGAAATATTATAAGAACTTTCTGCTCTCCAAATTCTTATTTTTTAATTATTCTGTGACTCGAAATGGAAAATCCTCCTTCCTTTTTTTTTTTTTTTTTTGCGTATACAATTAATGTAAAACGTTAAACAGACCATGGTGGCTTTCTTCATAACTACGTAAACAATTTTAACTTACTTATTTTCTCATTAGTCTCGCAGGAGTTTTGCACAGACTGACTACAAGTGTCGTGTTTAGACTTGAAATCCTGACGGCAGTCGCCTATCAAAAATGTATTTTGGACCGATGCTTTTAAAACATTTTCGTTCCTACTGTTTTTGCATATTAATGAGGACACGTTCCGATCTTAGCTCTTGGACCATATACTGAGAATGAGCATTTTTTGTGGTTTCTCTCATTTACCCAGATGAATTCGGACGATATTTTGCAATAAGCCACGAAGATTTACTTCCGTATCCTTAAACGTAATAGTCGTTTATCACTTTACGATGGGTAAAGGCAGCAAATGGTAAAAGTTTGCTAAATTGAGCAAAAATTCAACACTGACAAGGATTAATCATCATCATCATCATCATGTATCTGTCATGGAGTTGGGCCACTTGTTGACCCGTTCCGGTCTCACGTATCCAGAAGTCACAAGGAGGAAATTCCATCCCTAAACATGCCGGTCCAGAGGCTAAAGGTAGCAATTCTACCGCTGGACTTATTCTGCTTTGGGCCCGTAACCCATTCAGGGGAAATTTTAACCACTGGCAAGTCTCACGGAAAGAAGCCGGACAGATTTTCTTTAAACGACAACATGGATGTGGAAAAGTTATCACGATTTAAATATGCAGTCTGGAATATTAGAGGGCTAGGAGAGAAAGAAAAGAAGAATTAGACAAAATTTTAAACGAAAATAATATTAAAATATCAGTAATTACAGAAAGTAAAAAGAAACGACAAGGAACGAAAGAGACTGAACACTATACGGTTATTTGCAGTGGAGTGGACAGGCACACCAGAGGCCAATCAGGAGTTATGAAATGGATCCACAAGTCAATATCAAATAAAATACACAACTATAAATTCTGGAACGACAGAATTATAGAAACAAGACTGAAAATAAGGATTAAAAAGCGTGTATATGAACTCATGACACTTTTGGCGCGTTCATCCTGTTGTTGCCTCTAAATTTTCCTTCCTCTAATGTTCGATGTCCTGTTACGTGTAATATACACAGCACTGACAATTCGAAGAAAAATACTGAAAATGTGTCTTTTACTTGTCAGACAACAAACACATCACAACTAAAATCGTGTTAACTACAAACCAATAATAAAACCACAAAAGAAACAGAAATTAAATTCACCGTTAGTGGAATGCACTAACTTCGCAGAACAGGTTTCTTCTGGAGGAGCTGTCCATACCCCACTTTTCACAGGCCCATGTGCATATTATAATCCCATTTACTGTTTGCATCTATTTACTTCCGTCCCTTTCCCACTAACATTTTCTGACATCACTCTATTCATGCTAGACCCCTCTTCCGTCTTCTACTATGATATGGTCATCCTCATCTTATTTGCGAAAGATTTCAAATTAGTTTTTTTTTTGTTATGTCTCTCCATACTCCTATTACATCTCTTCCTTGGTCCAAAGGATATTCTTCCTTTTCTTGAAAATCCAGTATATTTCATGGAAGCAAATCATTGCCAGACTCCTATATCCTTCTTAACTCACCATTCATAATTATTCGCTAATGAGCACTCGACACTTACCTAACCAATATGAACGCACTAAGAGTTCATTACCTGCAAGTCCACCGTTACTGAAGGATTGAATGTTATTAATCATCATTTCCAATTGACTATTCCTTTCCTGTGCCCACCGAACATCACACTATGCTGAAACACTATTTGGTTCGAATCTGTCCTAACAGACTTAATTTATTCCTCGTTCTCTCAGAGTAACGCCGGTAGACACTGCGCAAAACTACTATGAAAGAGTTTACCGCTGGTTCGTATAACATTCTTCTGAAATCGCCGTTTATAATCGCCGTAACATTGCTCATTCAACTTCATCTGGGCAGTGGACACGGTGTCGTTGAACCAAGACGTTTCCACTTAGTGGCTGGTACGTCTGTTTATATTGGGAAGATCGTCGGGTCGAATCATCGTCAGATTCAGCAGCCCTTCCGTAGTAATCCACACACTTTCTCGTATTTTTTTGCTGTTAATAATCAAGCTTGCACTTCGTAACCTTCACTGCTTAGGTCACGCACTTATTACGTCACCGAATAGATTATTCTAGACCCTGTTTCTATTATACCGCGGTTTGTCAGGACACCGGCTTTTCTACTTCACGCCGGTATTTATGAAGAAATACCGGGGAGGTTTCCAAAATATACCATGTCGACTCCTCCCACTCCCTGTCCATAATCTTCCGCTCATCTCATTCAACCATAAATAAACTTAGGAGTCTATAGACCAATGTCACATAGCCTACGAAACAGCAGAACCCGACATACGGCCCGCAACTCAGCGACATAATATGATGCGAGACGTTTGTTGCTTCTTCGATTTTATGGCTGTGAAAACTGACTGGGCAGAAATAAAATAACTGGCGTAAAAGTTAAAAACGTGTTTGGCGTATAAATACGTTTATGCATTCATTTTGTAATAAAGCACAAAAATTTAATTTAAAAATACTTTATCTTGATATATTTAAAAACAACAGCGAGCGTTTGCCTAGGATTTAGAAAATACGCAGATAATTCAAATAATCTGTCTGGTGTGAATGATGGAATGAATTCCATCATTCACACCAGACAGCTAGTTATACAGAACAACAAAATACCAAGTGTCGTATAAATACAGTTATTCCTCCTGATGATGGACATGGAGAGGTCCGAAATATGTATAGAGGTTATAAATAAAATTGACGAAATATATTGAGAATATTATGCACAAAGTTGGTTTCATCTACAAGATTATATAGAGATGCAGGGCCATCATAACATTAAAAAAAAACAATTCAAATATTCTGTTTACGCATTGAAGACTAAGATTAACCTGAATTATATATAAAGACTCAGCTCGTACCGCGCGGTAAACACACCACATCTCGGTTATAAAAACCAAACAGTGTTGTATACGGAAATAATCGCTGTAAGTTCTGAGATACGCACAAAGCACATAAATGCAAGAAGAACGTAGAAATTTTTAACGTTAAACCTGATGGCACATAAAGTAAATACTGAGCCTTAAACGGTTAACGACTCCATCGACGCCCACGTAAATTCATGGAGTACGTGTGAAGTTACTCACGTGTTAGCCCAAGGTGCGAGATCGCCACGCCGCGAAGTCTTGCCGTCTGCTGCTCACTACTGTCTGTACCTGTGCAACTATATGGAAAGTTCAACGAAACTGAGAAACGAGATGCAAGGAGTGGGAGTGGGCTGATGGTTGGAGGGGGCAGGCTGCGGGACCGACATCTCTCTGGGAACACAAAGAAGACTCCGGAACCGCAGACATCAAAACAATACTTGATACCGTGACCCATGGCTACACCTTCTCTTCGAATTTCAAAAACAAGATAACATCTTTTACATTTCCTACTCTTACTACTTTACTATTTTACGCTTGGCCCCCTTGCCTAATAAATTCTTCTTATTTATCGTTTTATGATGCAGTGTTGTGTTGAAACTGGCGGATCCCAGTGCACAGGTTAATGACTGGATTCCCGTGCCCCGCGTGAAGTGACATGCAGTAGGGATTTTGCGCTGTGTAGACTGGTAAACTTACAGACCTTTCGGAGGCTTGTCCTTCTAAACGTCGCTAAATATTTGCCAGGTGGAACGGCGTAACAAGTCTTCACGCGTTCGAAACATCGCTGTGCGACACTCAACTGTCATACAGTAAGAGATTGAATTTTTGTATAAGTCCATCAAATTTGAAATTTTGGTGACAAAAGGGTGACGACTGTATGAAGTGGGAATGTACCGGACCAGTAGTACGCTAAGCCCGTGATTTAAGTGGTTCAAATCCCCAAATTTATGACGTGCAAAGAGAACTATTTTTAAAATTCACCGAAGAAAATATGATCTCATTATGTTACTTTCGTGACAAAATAATTCACAGGCACACATCAGCTGTTACAAAACTGAAGTCTTTAAAATTGCTAAAAAGGCAATGCGTTAGAGCAATCTATGGTTTTAAAAAGACAAATTTGTCACTTCTGAGAGAAACAATAACGAATAAATCTTTGGTGGTGTTATCTGTAAATGTAGGCACTAAGGAATATGGGAGATTGTTGGCTTCCGTTGCGATGTACTTGTGGCCTTCGTTCTTCAGGGATTTTGCGGGGCGCAGGTTAGTATTTGCTAAAAGAAGTACCGGGGCAACTTATCGGTTCCAGCTTCAAGGGTCAATCAATTCAGTTCTGGACTGTTTGACCTTTGTAGATAGGAACGGTATATTTTACCGAAGCGTCTTTAAGCAGTTACGCCGCGCAAAATCAAGTAAGAGAAGGAATTTTAAGAAACTTTGTTGGCCAGCTACTTCATATTCGTACTGAGTTGTATCATGCTTGTCCTCAGCGCCCTAAAGAAGGTTGTGCAATAGAACATTCAATAAATACCGTAGTTACATTCCTAAAAACTCTACCTTCAAAAGTTCAATGACACCGAGTTTGGTATTACTTTGCAACGTCCGTCCACAACAATGAACATAAAACACTTACTAATTTCCTTTGTGAAGCCTGACGTACTGAGTTTTGAGGCGTTATTTCTTTCCCATACTTGGCTGCTTCTCACCTTCCTTACACAGCTACATATGCACGGCCAACCTGTGGCGATGTGGTAGCCAAGATGAGGTCATCTCAAGATTCGTAATTAGGCCTGTTTCCTACCTTTGACACTAATCTGATCTGTGCTAAATTCTACAAAGTCATGCTGCAGGAAGCAGAGAAAAAGTGTTGAAGCCGAAGTACCGGCAAAAGGTGCCATCCCACGCCAAAAGCAATGACTGTGCAGTGTATTGATAAAAATATTTTTCTCACTTTATCTGTTTCTTTCTTTGTTTCTCATTCTCGTGTCGATTGTGTTTGCACTTCAGTTCATGAACTAATTATGGATAGCAATACGACAAGCAGCAGTCGACTAAATTTCATAAAAATATTTACCAAAATTCCTTGAGTGTATGCTACCCTAAACTGGATGTTTATAAATTCGGGCGTCATTTAGTGGAATAGCCAAGTTTGGGCGCAGGAACAACAGTATCCTTCTTATAATAAAAGCCAACAAGATGCACTATTTCTCAACTTTATTTTGGTAAAAACTCTACATGTTTCGGACAGACTTACTGTCCATCATCAGGAGTCTTAGTACTGTATTCACAGCAACTGGTATTTGTCATACTAGTTATGTTGACTGTCTGCTAGCGAAATGGGGACCTCGCTAGCAGACTCCTGACGATGGACAGTAAGTCTGTCGGAAACATTTAAAGCTCTTTACCAAAATAAAGTTGAGAAATAGTGCATCTTGGTGGCTTTTATTATAAGGATATATCACGACGCACGGTCCTATGAATGTCAAACAGTACTGTTATTCAGCACAGGTAATGGCTTTTTGTAGGCATATGCTATAGTATCTAAACACAAATTTCTTTTAATGGATTTCGACAGCCAGCATATGGCGAGAAAGTAATGGTTGACTGATAAAATCACGTATCGAATTCCTTCGTAATTAAATCTCGTCACCATATACTCTTAGGGTGAGTAACTAAAGAAGAGTGAGATGGGTGAGACATGTCGCACGCATGGGGAAGATGAGAAATTCATACCTATTTTAGTTCGAAAACCTGAAATAAAAGGAAGGGCCCACTCGAGGAACCTACATTAGTGGGAAGACGATATTGAAACTCATCAGTAATAGAGCGCGCATGTACGTAGGTATGTATATGTGTATATATATATATATATATATATATATATATATATATATGTGTGTGTGTGTGTGT
>Ga0123353_10015798_pt1 | contig 10994 bp, 10 predicted proteins | sample TergutLab28metaG_3_FD_92763 | JGI IMG/M metagenome (GOLD analysis project Ga0123353, IMG submission 92763) | Labiotermes labralis P3 segment gut microbial communities from Petit-Saut dam, French Guiana - Lab288 P3 | ecosystem: Host-associated > Arthropoda: Insects > Digestive system > Gut ... | reverse complement strand
TATCCTATTGAAACATCCCCGTTAACCAAGAAACATCGTTCGAAACCTGGTTTTACAGAACGTTTTGAGGCAGTGTGTAATGGAAAAGAGATTTGCAATGCCTATTCCGAGTTGAACGACCCGATCGACCAGCGCAAACGTTTTGAAGACCAGTTAGAACTTGGTAAACGCGGCGATGAAGAATCAATGGTGTTAGACGAAGACTTTTTACGCTCATTAGAATACGGAATGCCGCCCACTGCGGGACTAGGCATAGGAATTGACCGTTTATCTATGATTATGACTAACTCCAACTCTATTCAAGATGTGCTCTTTTTTCCGCAAATGCGACCCGAATAATTTTATGATAGGGTTGATATCTTAAAATATGACCCTCATCTGAATAATTGTTGAATCTTAGTATTTCTTAAATCTATTCCCCAAAGTAATTTCTCGCGAATTACAGAGAAAAAATCGGTGTTGTGAAAACGTACCATTGATATTTCAAACTCTTCTTTTTTAATAGCCAAAGTAGCAGATACAGGTGCAATAGTACGTTCATTATCTAAAGCTAACGAAAATTTGTCCGTTTTTCTACTGTTTACTTTTACTTTTATCACGTCATCCACATTCACAATAATGGGTCTGATATTTAGCGTATGCGAAGCAATAGGGGTGATAATGTTCACAGGTGAAGCAGGATGGATTATAGAGCCTCCGCAACTTAAAGAATATGCCGTTGACCCGGTCGCAGTTGCAATGATCAAACCATCAGACCAATAAGTGTTCACATGACTATCATTTACCCAAATTTCAATCTCACACATAGAATCTTCATCGGTGGTTCTCACTGTAATATCGTTCAATGCAAAACGGTTCTCCAAGTTCAAAGGGATATCGGTATCTAAGTGCAGGAGTTTTCTTCTTTCAATAGTAAAACGTTGTTCACAAAGCAATTGAAATTGTTGCTCGAAATTCTTTTTGGTAATAGTAGTTAAAAAGCCGATACGTCCGGTGTTGATGCCTACCATAGGAATATTTAGATTGCCCACCAATTTAACTGAGGCAATAAAAGAGCCGTCTCCGCCAAACGAAAAGAAAAAATCTATATCGGAAATATTTCTTAAGTCGTCGTGAGTAGAAAAGATGGTGCAATTCTCCACAATTTTCTCAAAGTAAGTTTTTTGAGTTAGTTTTTCATGTACAACCAATTGGATGCCTTTGTTTTTCAGGTATTGTAAAGCAGTAACGATAAACTCTTTATCGTTTTCGCTGTGTTTTCTATAAAAAACGGCAATTTTCATGCAGGATTATTCGTAGTTTTTAGGTTTAGTTTCTCCGTTCAAAATCAGCAAAGCGTTAAAAGCTAAGGCTCTCATTTCATCTTCTCCCGGATATACTTTTACCGGAGCGATCCAATCAATGTAACGTGTAATTTCATCCACAATAGGTTTTCCATAAGCAATACCGCCGGTAAGTAAGATAGCCTCTACTTTTCCTTTTAAAACCACCGCGGCTTCTCCAATTGCTTTTGCAATTTGGTATGCCATAGCAATTTGAATAAGTTGCGCTTTTTCATCTCCTGTTTCTGCTTCTTTTTCAATTTGATAGGCGTCGTTTGTGCCAAAATACCCAACATAACCTCCTTTTCCAACTAACATTTTCTTCACTTCTTCTTTAGTATATTTTCCGCTGAAACAAGCGTTTACCAACTGTCCCGAGGGCAGAGTTCCGGAACGTTCGGGCGAGAAAGGTCCTTCTCCGTCGAGTGCTTGGTTCACATCAATGACACGCCCTTTTTCGTGGGCACCTACACTGATTCCGCCACCCATGTGAGCAACAATAAGATTTAATTCGTCGTAGTTTTTCCCGATTTCATCTGCATATTGGCGTGCAACCGCTTTTTGGTTCAAAGCATGAAAAATAGAGACCCTTTCAAATAGTGGATGTCCCGAAATACGTGCTACCGGCAATAGCTCATCTACCACAACCGGATCGGCGATATAGGATGCCGATAGCCCAATAGTTTGTGCAATATTATCGGCAATTAATCCGCCAAGGTTAGAGGCATGCTCTCCACTAAAGCCGATACGCAAATGTTCTTTCATTAATTCATTTACTTTATAAATTCCTGAAGGAATGGGCTTTATTAGCCCTCCGCGTCCTATCACAATCTCAATGGAACTTAAAGGAATTTTATTATCTTCCAACTCTTTCAAAATAACCCCGTTTCTAAAATCGGCCTGGTCTGTAATTTTTTTATATGCTGCCAACTCTTCCGTTGCGTGTTTAATATTTTTCAGAAGTACTTGTTCTTTGCCATCGAATACAGCAATTTTGGTAGAGGTAGATCCGGGGTTAATGGCTAAAATTCTGTTCATACTATTATTAAAATAAGTTGGCGAAAATACAGAAAAATGCCAAACAGATGCCAAATGTAAAAGAAAGAACCAATCATAACCACGTACACAAAGGTTTAGCCAGCATGACACTTATAGAATTTTTAGGAGTGCCCTTTAGTTTACAATATGCGTCGTTATGTATAAATTTTGCAACAAAAACTTTTACCTGTTAGTAAATTATAAACAGCAGATAGATAGATAGATAGATAGATAGATAGATAGATAGAAAAATGTGATTAAATTGATAAATTGCATTATTTTTTTCATTTACTTTGCAGCGGTCTTTTAAAGATTTTCCAAAAAGATTTAAGGGATTTCTGCTTCTTGGAAAACTAAATTTTAGGAGTCCCATTTCTGTTCAAAAAATGTTCGTTTCCAAGCAGAAGCAGAAAATTACACAGAAATAAAATGGTATGTTGACGATACAGAGTATGTGCCGGAAAATCCATTGGATTAGTATAAGAATTTTGAAACAGGAGAATATGAAATTAAAATGGTTACACTTTTTGACAATGGTGAAACAGCAATCTTAGTAGCAACATTAAAAATAGAGATTCTTTGGATTAAGATTCGGAATGTGAGATATTAAACCACTACCACTATCCTGTAAAACACGCGCTGAAAGCGCGATTGTATCTTAGCCCATGGCAACGCCATGGGGGTAGAAATTAGCCCATGGCAACACCATGGGGATGGAAATTAGCCCATGGCAACGCCATGGGCTATGATATTTATGGCTTTTAGCCATAATCATTAAAACCTAATTTTCCACCTAATCCAAACAAAATGAACTCAGTAGGATAATGAATTTCCAGATACCCTCTCTTCCTACATTTGCCCGTAAATTTCACCATTTATGGCAAAATCCAGCACTCGCCGCATCAATATTTACATCAACGGCAAAGAAGTAGAAGCCACCGTTAAGGGCATCCGCTCGGAGATGAACAGGTCTAAAAAGCCGTTTTGTCCCGTTTTTGACCCAATTTTAACACAATATAAGCACAAAACCAACAATATACTATTGTAAACTGTTGGTTTTGATTGGTTTTCGAGAAATTTGTACCGCGTAGGGGATTCGAACCCCTGACTATACTCGGCAAAACAACTTCTTTGCATTTATCTGATTAATAATTATTTGGTTTATATGTTTTTTTGTTTTTCTAAAAGCCTTTGTCCCGATTTTGCCCCGCCTTTTCAAATAGAAAAACATTGATTATCAATGCAATTATCGTTTTGTGCGGGTAAAAACTGTCTTTCTATAGTTTCATCTTTTTTTTCACAGTAAAAATTACCTTTTTTTGAGTTAAATATAAGAAAAAAAGAACTTTTTTCGTTTTTTTTTGCGACGTTAAATTTTATTAAGAAATTTAACTATCTTTGTCGCAAATAGTTACGTTTTATAATTGTATCAATTATTTGCTGCAAATATAAAGCACAAATATAAAACATTTTTTAATATAAATCTATAAAATCCAACGAAGAATGAAAAATTTTTACTGCCTGTCAGAACGGGCAATTGAACTGATGAAAGAACCGGGTGTAAAGGGAAAAATTATGTGTGTTTTAGAAATTTCTGACACCAGAACTATTGACAAACACATAAAAAACAACTTCCCAAACAGCCCACTCATGAATTTTAATGTACGTGAAATTATTAAAAACTATGCAGAAAATGTAAGTGACAGGGATATCTATCGTAAATTAACTCCTGTAGATATAGCAAGGGTAAGAGATAAACGCCAGATAATGCAAGCACAAAACGCAAAATATAACAATATTAAAAAATAAGATATGCAATCACTAATAACAATGAAAAGAGGACTTGGAGCATTAAGCCAATATCTACCGCACGGCTACGCTAATTTATTTGCACAGCGTTTTGGCTGTAGCAGCAGTAAAATATATAAGGTAGTCAGCGGAAAGTTAGTGGACTACCGCATTTTGTACGCCCTCAAGGAGGAAGCCGAAGCCAATTTTAAAATCACACAGCAAATCAAAACCACAAACCTAAAAATTAAATAAGAAATGAGAGTTTACAAGGAATGGAATTTTCCTGAAACCAAGTATTTCAGAGAAAAAACAGAGAAGAAACAGATTACGCTTCATCACACCGTTTCGGGTCCGGGTGTTGATGGTGATGTGGCATGGTGGCTACAGAGTGCCGACCGCATTGCTACATCTTATATAATAGACCGCGAAGGGCAACTCCACCGGTGCTTTGGCGATGATTTTTGGGCATGGCACTTGGGTTGCAGCAATAGGGAGTTTGCCGCCAAAGGCTTGCCATATAGAAAACTTGACCCTAATAATATAGGTATAGAGTTGGACAGTTGGGGCGCATTGGTACAGCATAGCGACGGCAAGTATTATCCTGTGAGTTACGCAGGCGGCAAGGCAGTACCCAATATCAAGTGCAAACCTGTTACATATATATATGAATATTGCCCCGCTCAAAAATATAGGGGTATTCAGTATTTTGAGCAATATACAACGGCTCAACTGAACACCCTGCGCGAACTGTTAGTGTATCTGCAACACAAGCATAAAATCCCTGCCAATTACAGCAGCGACATCTGGGGGCTGTGTGACAGAGCATTACAGGGCTTGCAGGGCATCTATTCGCACACCTCTTTTCGCGCTGACAAGACCGACTGCCACCCGCAAATTGAACTCATTAACCTTCTTAAACAACTTTAACCATGAAAGTTGATATAAGGTTTTTTCTGCTTTTCATTTTTGCAGTTATCATAGTGGCTCTTTTACAGCGTAATTGCAAAAGAGATTCGGTAATAACTACCCAAACGACTACTACCGTACATATTGACACGTTAAGGGTATGCGATACCATATATTGTCCGCAACCCTATAAAGTGGTCGAACTTAAAATAGATACCCTTTACGTGGACACCTCCAAAGTGATCCGTGATTATTTTACTGAAAAGTACTACCAACTCTCCCACAGGGACAGTCTGCTTCGGGCAACGGCTGAAATAAAGGTGGTTGAAAATACCGTTAAATTGGCGCGGCTTGATTATGAGATATACCGCCCTACCATCCACATTACTACGATGACGACTGAAAGAAAACTTGACCGTTTTTTCTTTTCCGTTGGTGGCGGCGTCAATTACAGCATCAAAGAAAACCGTGTCGGCGCAGAGTTGCTTGCAGCCATTGGCATCAAACGGCACAGTATCCACATTGGCTACGACTTTATCAATCAAACCCCGCGCTTGGGCTGGCAATACCGTATTAAATGATTTCACGAGAGCAAATTAACGACATCCTTCTGGCTGCCAATTTGGTTTCTATTGTAGAAGAAGCAGGCGTAAAACTGCGCACCGGCAATAGTTGGCTCTATCATGGACTTTGCCCGTTTCACAATGAAAAGAGCGGCAGTTTCCATGTGAACACCCGCACACAAAGTTATAAGTGCTATGGCTGCGGAGAGTGGGGCAACGCTATTGACTTTGTGATGAAAAAAAGCGGGTTTACCTTTATCGAAGCCGCTCGCCAACTTGCCGGCAAGTACAACATCCGCCTCGAAGAGTTTACGCCAAGCAAGGAACAGGAGGCAGATGAAAAACTGCGGGCGCAACTGCTTAAAGTCTATGAAGATGCCGCACAGTTTTACGGTTCGCAATTGGAACATTGCGCCACTGCGCGTGCTTATGCCCGTAGCCGTTTCAGCGATGAAACCCTTGACGCTTTCAGAATCGGCTTTGCTCCCGATGATTACAACACACTATACAAACACCTGAGACACAGCGGATACTCCATGCAACTGTTAGAGAAAAGCGAACTGTTCCGGCAGCGTAACGACGGCGGCAACTACGATTTTTTCCGTAACCGCCTCATGTTTCCCATCTTTGATATTACAGGACGGATCATAGCGTTTTCGGGGCGCGTCTTGCCTTCAAGCGATGAAAATGCGCCAAAATACATCAACAGTTGCGAAAGTCTCATCTACAAAAAAAAGAACATTCTCTTTGGGCTTAATTTTGCACTCCCTCATATCAGGCGGCAAGACTCGGTAATCATTGTAGAAGGATATGCCGATGTAATAAAACTGCACCAATTGGGCATACTTCATGCGGTTGCCTCCTGCGGTACGGCACTCACAGATGAACAGATCGGGCGGCTGGGGCGTTACACACACAACTTCTGCCTGCTCTATGACAGCGATCCGGCAGGGCAGGCGGCAGCCGAAAAAAACGGCAAACGCATCACAGAAGTGGGCTACAATGTTTACACGCTCACACTCCCCCACAACGATGCCGGCGAGAAACAAGACCCCGACACGTTTTTTCAATCCTCTGAGCACTTTGGGCAGTTCTGCTCCCAACACAAAGAAACCTTTCTGCTCCGGCTTACCAAAGCCAAGAGCGGCAAAGCCGATGACCCGCTATTGAAAGGTTTGACTGTTAAAGAGATTGCGTCTCTGTTTTTCAAACGTGCGGAAAGCGAGCGCAGCACCATTGTTGAGTCTTTGAGCGAGATCATTAAACCCAAAAACCTGTGGGTTAAAGTGATAAAGGAGTTGGAAAAGGAAGCGTTGGAAAAAAGCGCGTTCAAAGAACTCTCCACCAACGGCAGAACAAACGAGCAGAACAAATCTTTGGAGAAGTACGGCTTTTATCAGGAGAAAAATTGCTACTACTTTTACGCCCCCAAAGGCGAAGGCTTTTATCAGGGCAGCAATTTTACCCTTGAGCCGCTATTCCACATAGAATCCACTGTCAATGCCAAGCGGTTATACCGGCTCAAGAACGAATACGACATAGTAAAGGTTTTGGAATTCTCACAAAAAGACCTCATTGCCATTTCTGCATTTCGGCTTAAATGTGAGAGTTTGGGTAACTTCCGTTTTGACGGAGGAGAGTATGGGCTGAGCAAGATAAAAGCCTACCTGTACGAAAAAACCAAGAGTTGCAAAGAGATTGTGCAGTTGGGTTGGCAAAAGGAGGGCTTTTTCGCATGGAGCAACGGCATTTTCACCGGTGGCGCTTTTTCAGAGGTAGATGAGTTGGGGATAGTGGAACACGAGGGGGTATTCTTTTACATTCCCGCCCTGTCATCCTTTTACAAACAGGAAGATACGCTCTTTCAGTTTGAGCGCCGTTTCAGGTATCTCCCCGGAAAAATACCTCTGTATGAATACACTGAAAAATTGGTAAGTATCTATGGCGAAAATGCCATTGCGGGTTTCTGTTTTTATGTGGCAAGCCTGTTTAGAGATGTAATAGTTGCCATCTTTCGCTTTTTCCCTGTTTTGAACATCTTCGGTCCAAAAGGAACAGGAAAAAGCGAACTTGCCGTAAGTCTGTTAAAGTTGTTTGGCGACTTGCCTGTGGGTATCAACATGACAAACACCACCATCGCTGCCATGGCAGACCATGTTTCCCATACCCGAAACGCCCTTTGCCATATTGACGAGTATAAAAACAGCGTGGACTACGAAAAGATAGAGTTTCTTAAAGGGTTATGGGACGGCGTGGGGCGCAGCCGCATGAACATGGAAAAGGACAGAAAAAAGGAGATGACCGCCGTTGATACAGGCATTATCCTTACAGGACAGGAGATGACTACCGCCGATAATGCACTCTTTTCCCGCGTTATTTTTCTGTCTGTCTCTCAAAGTAAGTTCTCGGACGAAGAAAAGGCAAACTTTGACAACTTTAAGAAACTTGAACAGCAGGGACTTACGCACCTCACAAGCCTCTTACTTTCTTTTCGTTCATACATTAAAGATAATTTTGTTGAACAGTATAATTTGGCGTTGGAAGATGTTTTGAGAAAAATTGAGAAACACAAAATTGAAGACCGCATTTTAAAAAACTGGGTCGTTCCCTTGGCGGCTTTTCGCTGTATTAACGCTCAGGATTCCATCTGTTTTCCGTTTACATACCCCAAAGTTGTAGAGGTGTTTGCCCAGATGATTAGCCACCAAAACGACAAGGTAATTGCCGGCAACGAGGTGAGTGATTTTTGGAACACCTATCAGGAACTCTTCAGTGCCGGATTCATAGAGCATAGATATGATTTGAGGATTAAGTTTGTGCCGGAGTTAAGATGTGTGCAGCAGCACTACTTACGTAAAATCAGGGTTTTATTCATCAATCCCATTCGCATCTTTTCTCTGTATGCACAGTCCAAGAAAAACAATCTGGAGAAAAGACTGCCCAAAGATACCTTGCAGTATTATCTGCAAAATTCGGAGGAATATTTGGGAACACAACAAATAAGATTCAAAAAACCGCTTAAAAATCTGCAAGAACGCCAAACCGCTACGCAGATGCCGGGCGATGGCAGCGTTTCTTTTGAGTACGAACGCCCCTACGCTTGGTGTTTTGACTATGAAAAATTAGTGGAACGCATGGGCTTGGATTTGGAAACCGAATATTTTGATAATGACGAAAATTATGATGAATAACCTGAAAAAAAGGAGGTAAAACAGTAAAAATAGAAAGAAAAAATGTGCTCAAAATAGACTAATTCGCTTATAGTCAGTTGTTTTACAAACATACTGACATTTCTTTAAAAAAAAGATTTATTCAGGTTAGACCACATTTTTTCACAAGTCTTACAAGACAAATGAGACAACGCTAATAATGAGGAAGTTAAACGAGAAAAGTTACAAGACATCCGTAAGACAAAATAAGACAAAACGGATTTTCAGAAAATCTACAAGACAAAATAAAAAAAAATAATGCATAATAAGACAAGATTTTTTTATAATAAGACAAAGAATAGAGAAGATAATCAAGCAGTTATATGTTTTGTCTTGTTGTCTTACAGAACTTTTGGAAATAGGTGTATGCTTTGAGAAAAAAAACAATTTTTTTTATGAACAGGAACAGCAAAATTCACAGTATCGTTATCCGGGTGCACCCCGCAGTGTTCAGATACATTGACAATACTTTTAACAGGATGGGCGATGCCTACGACCTGCGCGGGCATCTGCTCTACGGCTTTATCTCTTCGGGCTTGAGTCGCTGCACTGTTAAGGTGTCAAGTATGCTCCCCCTGCAATATGAGACCATGCGCAAAATCAAGGTGGTAATTACCTCTTGGGACTACAACCACTACGGGTGGGAGATACCGCCCATCCATCAGGTTGCCATGAGCAACCACATCTACCGGCAAATTCTCTATGATGCCTGTTACCGCGTGATGATTTGCCATGTATTTGGCGGACTGCCACGAGATACGGCAATTAAAGAATTTCTTGACGAACACTGCTTTGAGGAGAACGAACTCAACTATCCTGCCCTGAGAAAACACTATCAACGCCACTGGCTTGAAACTGAAAAAAATGCCAAAGCAAATGTGGCTGACTTTAACACAGTTTCTGCCAAAAGCCTGCCCGAAAAGAACACAAAAAAAATTGTTGGGCTTGTCCCATTTAGAATAGAACAGTAAAAATTTTTCATTTCATACCTACTTATGCAGAACATTACAAAAAACATTACCAAAAGCAACATGACGGGCAACCGCCATATTTCCATTGCCGCCACAGATGAAATAAAAGAAGTAAGGCTATCGGCTTACAATACAAAATCTGTGGTTTTCAATCTATATCAATCTTTTGGCAAGATTGAAGCCGACGAAATCCAATTCAGTTGCAGAGAAGAAGAAGGGTGTTTTGTGCATGAAATATCTTGCCGGATGGTTTCTGTGCAGGGCAGACACGACGCGCTTTTTAACCGCATGAAACACAAAAGATGGATTGTCAGAATTATTGACAACAACAATATGTCTTGGTTGGCGGGTTCTTTGTCAGAGCCGCTGCGCTTCCGCTGGGAACATACCGGAGAGGATAAGGCATCGGGGCAGCACTCCTACATACTGTTTTTTGAAAGAAACAGCAGCGAGCCGCTATTTGCGACCGATGTATATTATAAGATTGATGTTGTTTCATCCGAAGAAGTCTCCTGTGAACATTGGGCAGATGCCTGATTAGTGTCCTTGTTTACTTTGCCCCTTGCGGCTATGTTTGCTCAAAAAATCAAACATGGCGTTACAGTTTACAAACCTTAGTGAGCAGGAGAGCATTATCGAAGTGTTCGGAACAGTCGGCTATAATGACGGCGAGGGGAAAAATACGGCTTCGCTTGCAAGCAAGGAACTTGCCCGTATCAAAGCCTTAAAAGCAAAAACCATTACCGTTAAAATCAACAGTCTGGGTGGTGATGTAAACCACGCTTTAGCCATCTATGATTTACTTGAAGAACACGAAGCAGAGATTACCACCCAGATTATTGGGCTTTGCGCAAGCGCGGCTACTATCATTGCTGCTGCCGGCACAACACGTAAGATGAGCCGCAACGCACTCTTTCTCATTCATCAATGCTCAGCTTACGTTGGACGTGCCAACGAAATGCAGTTAGCCGCCGAATTGGAAAGTCAACAAACGGTAAACAAACGCATTTTAAGCATTTACACTGAAATTTGCAACCCTAAATCCGCTAAGGAAATAGAAACTCTTTTTGTTGCCAACGCCGGACAGGGAAAATGGATAGAAGCAAGCGAGGCGCTACGCTTGGGTTTTGCTACCGATATATATAATGAGAGCAAAAAAGCCGCCTGTATGAACAAAAAGTGTTTTGAAAACTC
>Ga0123353_10015797_pt1 | contig 10994 bp, 8 predicted proteins | sample TergutLab28metaG_3_FD_92763 | JGI IMG/M metagenome (GOLD analysis project Ga0123353, IMG submission 92763) | Labiotermes labralis P3 segment gut microbial communities from Petit-Saut dam, French Guiana - Lab288 P3 | ecosystem: Host-associated > Arthropoda: Insects > Digestive system > Gut ... | reverse complement strand
GTGGGGACCCGTTGCGCTGACCACGTGACACCCCTCTATCCGCAAAAGTTGGCACTAACTTCGCCGACCGGCGGCGGCCGCTCTGTCGGTATAGTTCGCGTGCGGACTGAGGCCACGGAGTTTCGTATTAAGCTCGACACTGGGTGTATAATTAGTTTCTCGTCCTGGCCATATTTTACCCGAGGGCACAGACGGATACCCAATTCAGTGTGGACACTCTGGATAGAAGAAGGCTTGCTTGTTCCTGCGAGGGATCGAACTCGGTTCCCTGGTTGTGTGGCCCCCTAGTCCGGTCAATATACCGTCTCGCTTTCGGCACTGCTCTTTTTTTTGCTGCAAAACGGTACACTGTGGAGTCCTGTCACAGCGACTGGAGTGAACTTGAATATACAGGATGATGCAAGAGTCACTTGACACTAGAGGCAACGTGTTGAATATCGAATGTTCTATTCTGTATAAATTTGGGGCAAACCGAAACAGAGCCTTTACTGCTATGCTTAGGGCCCCTGCACGTTGAAGATTCTGGTGACGCTGTAAGCGTAAAATATCGACTGATAAGAAATAAAAGAGCGTCCTACATCACCCTGTGTAATATAGGCCCGAACTTGTATTTATGCAGGTTACGTGGTCTACGGACGTGATTGCGACCAAGTACAAAGCCATTGTCTTAGTTCAGAGTCCGTTGTTTGTTTCACGTACGTAAAATTCTGTGATGACATTATGAGGTGGGAAGGTGCGCGTCAGCTTTTAGGCGCGTCCGCAAAATTGCGCAAAGCGACTGTTAGTTTCATCACGTCTGTCTGTCCTTCCGTCCACGTGAAACAACTCGGCTCCCCCTGGACGGGTTTTCACGAAATTTGATATTTGAGTATTCTTCGAAAATCTGTCGAGAAAATTCAAGTGCCATTACAATCGGACAAGAGTAACGGGTACTTTACATGAAGACCGATGTACATTTGTGATATCTCGCCCGTTTCTTCCTAGAATTAAAACATTTTCGGACGGAAACTGCAAAGAAGATCAAAACACACACACTTCATGCTCATTAATTTTCCCCCCCTGACAGTCGTATCGTCTATGAGATAAGGTGGAAAAATATTCCCGAGCCGGGCAGGCCACAGACGACAATATGACGTACGTGCATTGCGTGCTAGATACCTGAGGCTACAAACATACACTCAGAATATGTAATACTTATTACTTTTCCACTGCAACAATGCACGGTTATACGAATTTTGCCTGTCTTGTTAATACGTAGCGTTGAATGCGTTTTTAATTCTATGATATTCTAATGAGCTGCTAATGTATACAGTCAAGTTGATTATATAATTAGTCAATTAAGGAGTATTCAGAGTCTTCTTTTCTATCTTCTTTCTCAGTCTGACCTCTTCTACCCACTCACTGTAGCTGTAGAGGTTTATTGTTGCAGCTGATCACACTCAGTGACACACATTCGGTTGTACTCCCCTGAATGGGTGATCAGCCCCTCGTAGAGACCTCTGCCTGACACCATGCAACATTCACAAGAGACAAAGATCCATGCTCCCGGCGGCATTCGAACCCGCAATCCCAGCAAGCGAAAGGCCGCAGACCTACACATCAGACCGCACGGCCACCATTATTCAGTTTTGCTTTCACGATATTTACCGATTTTTTTCCAGTAAATAATAGCTTAATGTCACATTCCTCGTTTTTGAAATTGGTAAAACCTGTCGATACGCCGTATGTCTGGTGTCTTTCCATACTGCATGTTGGCCTGAATAGTGACGTGGTAGGAGCGTCACTTGTGTCACGAAATGTCACAAAATATGACGGGTGAATTTGGGTATGAGGTAGGATTGACAGGGTCGGTACTGGTCCAGGCGTTCTGTGGGGCGTCATCACTTGCGATGGTGCTTGGTAATACTGCTGTTGTGGAGTGAAGTCAAATCTCTAGGTTCTGCGGACTGAATGGGGCTATCGTTCGTACCGTACCAGCTCCAGATGACATACAAGTATGAAATATTTATGGAATATTGACTGGGAGGACAATATCGAAGCCCTCGTAGACAAACCTTCCCCATAGCCACTCAGTCCACCACATATTCCAAATGGACTGTCCTGAGACTGAACCCAAATCGCTGCTGTTCTGTAGAAAATGCATATGTTTTGTTGACAAATTTTTCAAACTTTCCTTCCCCCTCTGTATTTTTGATCATTGATCCTCGTAAGAATATTTCTTGTATCAGGCACATCACTGAGCCGGGATAAGTCAGTCGTTACAGCGAGTCGCTACAGCCTCGACGGTCCGGGTATCGTAACCCGGTGGGGGCGAGGTTTTCCGCACCAGTCCAGACGGGCCCTGTGGCCCACCCAGCTTCCTATACAATGGGTACCGGGTCTTTCCCAGGGTTAAAGCGGCCGAGGCGTGGTGTTAGCCACCCACCCCATCTAGCGCCGAGGTTAAAGAAAGAGTAGAGATATACCTCCAACCCCCCCCCCTCCTCTGGGCCTTTGTGGCCTGTTCTAGGGTGAACTTAACCTTTGCCTTTACCAGGCACATCAAGCCACTGAAGAAGCGGAAAGTTCAGGGAATTAGTATGAGATTTGCGACACATATATACGATACGGGAAAGCAAGTGGCCAAGTTAGTCACGCGATACCATCACGTAGAGAACGTCCTCATTTCAATCTGACAACTCCTTACTTGGTCAGTTTCCCCCGCTACTCCACTGAGCCTGTGGGCGTTCGGCTGAGTTGGCTATGTTAATACCATGAGCGATCCGACAGGAAGTGGCAACGGATAGTTTTTACGTCATAACAAACTGAGCTGAAAGCACTAACTTTTGGCGTCATATTTTTTAGTGTTGCGCTATATGTCTGTACCGTCAGATAAGTGTTCACAGCAAGTTATCTGACACTTATTTGGCTGACGTACGAAGGCAAAGTATTTCTTGTGCTATTGTCCAATCCCATGTTATTTCTAGTCCTCTATCGTACTGCCTTAAGACATCTACTCGTATTGTCCAGCGTTTAGTCTTAGGGTCTATGGTCCCGGGTTGATCTTGTGGAATCTGTGTTAAAGGAAGCGACATTGAGGTAGGGTTTTCTCCGAACACCGGTTATCCCGCTGCCAGTTTGGCATATCGCACTACCGACGCCATATTCTGGGCTGTCCGTAGCAGCAAGTATATCTCAATTACAGCTGCAGTACCAAGCTACCGGATGGCACCAAATCGCTACAACAAAAATTGCTCGTAGAGAACTCTGAACGTGTCCCTGTATCGAGAAAGGTTTGGGGAGGGGTGAACAACTGCCGAGCGTCGCGTCGCCGTAGCGAATAAATTTAGTACGGTGGCGCATAATAGTCTATTTGTAGACCGTCGGTATTGAAATTGTGTCATGCACCATGTCACCCTTCTGGCGCCTAGAATTTTGAGGTAGCTGCTAGATGAGAAAATCGCTTTTCTAGGTTATGACGCATTGAGTAATGGGAATTTACTACCGACGTTACGGGACGAGCTATCGGCCCCTTCTTCTAAGGTCAGAAATTCAGTGGACCCTTGAAGATGGGACAGGTAAGTTGTCCCGAAACATCTGTGAGAAATTACCATTACTCGGTGCGTAATGGCCCATAAGAGCACAGTTCTCATACACCGCGCTGCGGAAGCCTGAAATCTCCCATAGGTGTTAAATTTTTGGAAAATCTTGCACCCTTTTGTCTGGGAATTGTTAATATTTGCTGCGGAGCGGGAGGGTAGGTTTGGCGTTACGCTCCGGTCGCATTAGCTCTTTAGACATGGATCAGATATGTGACAAATACGACTCTGTATAAGTCATGTGTTAGCTATCGGCCGACCCAGCACAGCTAGCGGTCGGACCTACTCTGTAGGCGAGGTGTGGGGGGGCAGGACAGGTGTTTTGTTGCGTCCACCAATCCGCTGTCGCTGTCACTATGCCAGTGACTCGCTCCAAGCCTTCCGCTTTAAAATGTCAGTGACCGGAAACTAACAAATGAACTATACTGTTGCATGTTGTACACAGCTGTTTGCAGCACAAGAACAGCGAATATGCTACTGAAACTGGAAATTCCTCTTTCTCTATGCTTACGTCATTCTTCAGTTACGCATCGAAAATTTTTATGTCGTTAATACGTGTAGCTTCTAATGACACGATGTTACTTTAAATAGGGAATCAGAATGGTCCTGGCAGGAAGCTGTGTTAACTTTGTTTGATGTGTAGCGCTGTATGTTTCTGGAGGGATTGAGTACAATCACGGAAGGCCTTAATGAGGGCAGTACTTCGAAACCGGCATTCCCGAATACTCAGAACGATTTCCGAACACCTCTCCCCTTGGGCACTTGATTATTATTATTATTATTATTATCATCATCATTATCACCATCATCGTGTGCCGGGATAGCTCAGTCGGTATAGCGACTCGCTACGGGCTCGAAGGTCCGGGGATCGAATCCCGGTAGGGGGCGAGATTTTCCGCGCCCGTCCAGACCGGTCCTGGGGCCCAACCACCTTTCTATACAATGGGTACCAGTTCTCGTTCCCAGGGGTAAAGCGGCCGAGACGCGGCGTTGAACACCCATCCCTATCTAGCGCCGAAGTTAAAGAGAGAGCAGAGTTGAACCTCTACTTCCTCTCTGGGCCTTCGTGGCCTTTTCTACAGCGAAGTTTACCTTTACCTTTACCATTACAATCATCATCATTATCGTTCTGTTTATTGTATGCAAGTCAGGAGCTCATAGTCTGCTGTTGTGACACAGGTGTGTCCATTTTAAATTTTAATCCGTCCACTGGTGTCACAGTTGCTGCGGTCCCGCAGTGTAGCGCAGCGCTGTGTGCGGTGTGGCTGCCAGTGCTTCAAGACGACGGAATAAGCTTAACAATGGATTTGAATTCTGTATGGGCAGATAGCATACCGCGCGGACTGAGAGCGGCGTGCTGTGTGTGTGGCAGACAACTAGTCGTGTACTGTATAGTTCGTGCTGTGATGAAACGTTTGACAGAGAGGGAGGAAGTAGCTGTAGTTGGGACGAAACTGCAAAATGTGGAGCTTCATGATACCGGACGTCGTTATTGTGATCAGAGAGGATGAGATGGGCGGGGCATATGGCAAGTATGGCGGACTGGAGAAATGCATACGGGATTTGGTGGGAAAACTTCAAAGAAAGAGACCACTTGGAAGACCTGGATGTGGATGGGAAGATAATATTGAAACGAATCTTAAAGAAATAATGAGGAAAGGCCCGGATTTATGTCAGGATAGAAGGAAACTGGTCAGGGTGTTGTGAGCAGGGAAGTGAACTGTAGGGTTACGTAAAAGGTGGATAATTTCTTGACCTCCTAAGGAAAGGTAGGCTTTTCGGGAAGGACCCTGCTTCGTGGAGTTAGATTGTCGGTTAATTTAACGACGCTTAATCAGCAGCATGCTACCAAGCGGGCTGTGTCAAGCGGTAACTCTTTGAAACAAAGTTTTCTAATCTGGACAAGGATCCCGGAGTTTGTTCTGAGCGCTCAAGGAGTGTGCTCTACACGGTTAGTTAGTTAGTTATGATGGAATTGTTTACTTTTTCATTGTTTTTGCAAGTTGGTTCGGTCGGAAGAGTAAAAAACTCTTGGAATAACATACAGGCCGGTCCCAGTAGCCGTGGGTCTACGGCCGCTCGCTTGCTGGGGTTGTGGGTTCGAATCCCGCCGGGGGCATGGATGTCTGTGTTGTGTGTTGTATGTTGTCAGGTAGAGGTCTCTGCGACGCGCTGATCACTCGTCCAGAGGAGTCCTACCGACTGTGGTGCGTCGTTGTGTGTGATCTAGAAACCTCAAGAATGAGGAGGCCATGGCCCGCGTCGGTCCGCAGCGCCACAGGGGAGAGAATAACATACAGACGCAACATGATGGTCATCTGCAGTCGTAATGTCTAAGATCGCTTTAATCTGGTGGCGCGAGTTCGAATCCCTTTCGCGGTTTAAATATATTTTAATTTTTTTCTTCCGTCGTGACCTGTGAAGGTGTGTGGATCAGTCCGCTGGCTGTCCTAGGACCACCAGAGCTTATGTTCACAGTAGGAAGCTGCACTGAACACAAAGTTCCCTGTGCCAACGGACTGCTACGCCACTAGGAGAGGTAGAGTTAGGTAGAAGTCCTTGGAAATCATCATTGGAATCCGGAGGAAAGCTCCGCGCATTCTTACGTTCGTTACCAGAGAGACGTGATAGAGCAGCCTTATGGGTGGAAGGGCTTTCTTCCCCAGGCAAATGTGTGGCCGTGAGAGCGTCTGAGATACTACAGGCTTATCGATTTTCACGTTTATTAAGGCCGCTCTGTGTAATAGGGAGCCCGCGTGATGCGATCTGAGTGCGAGTGTATGTGAGTGTGTGAGTGTAGCTGTGGGCTGAATGGCAGAGGTATCGTGGTTCGATTGACAGCGGTGGAAATTAGGATGTATGTGTGTGTGTGTATGTGTGTGTGTGTGTGTGTATATATATATATATATATATATATATATATAGTCATATTAAGTGGTGTTGGCAGGTGTTAGCAGCATCTGTATTGTAAATCCATCCATCCGTCCATCCATCCATCCGTCTATCCATTCATCCATCCATCCATCCAGCCATCTATCTCTCTATCTATCTATTTATCTATCTATCCGTCCGTCCATCCATCCATCAATCCATTCATTTACAATTATATTTATCAGCCCCACCACTGGACCCTGTCTCATGTTATTTTAACTTCATCCAAACCCTCATTAGATATCGGACTTGAGCCGCATTCCCCCGACTGATATCTTTGCCAAATATCCACGTCGTGGGAACGACGAATTTGTACAAATATTGGCCAATTATCCATTCGCAATGAATCCCTTAAAGAAGACACCCGCCAGTGCGCTCTCCACCAGTCCGTTCGCACATTTTGTTTCAAACGCCGGCTGATTCATTCCAATCAGCGCCCGTCTATCAATGGTTGCCAAATACACCTTTCGCAGGAACAGTATGACAATCCGTTACTCGACTTTTTGTAGAGGCGCGCCTTTGTGGTGCTTACATTAATGTTACATTCAGCCTTTAGCGAACCTCCAACATGCCTCATTTTAGCTAGGAGTGCAGATCATGTACATTCGAATTACGTGATACTGTGATATCTTGTTCCGCCCTCCGATGTGCAGATGTTCTGTCAACACCCTCAGTCGATGTCCTTCCCATAATGGGACAGACAGCTGTACATATTGACTGTCACTGAACTGTAGCTGTCACGTGATATACCTGTTGTCACTGGAACGGATAAAGATAGGCGACAAGTGGCCATGGTGATTGTACAACCCTTAACGAGGAGGGTCGGTTGTGCGGTCATAGCCGCAGATAGATACTGAGCAACACGGGGGTGAGCATGTGGTGAGGGTGTTTTGCTGCTCTGGTCACGAAGGGGGTAGAAGAAGGTTAGCCCAACCAGCCAAGCTGTATAACTCTGTTTGGGTTGCCGGAGGTGGGGAGGGGGGTGTAGTCGGCAAGCTCGTGCTGTGTGGGTTAGGAGCTACTATGTGTTCAGGGTGGATGGCACTACGCCCGCCCCTTCGAAAGGGGAGGGGGATGTGAAAAGCTTGTGGGAGGGGTGGTAAAGCGAGCGACGTGCAGCGAGCCTGATGGGACCTCGTTGACAGTAAGGTCTGCCGGCTGCTGCCACAGTGGTTACGAGATAAGGGTCGCACGCTCGCATGCAGCAGACTCGGCATAGTTTGTGACGAGCACACGTCACTGCAACAGTGGACCAAGTCCTCAGCAGCTGCAGGTCTGGGCGTGGCTAGATTTTGGCCCAATCCAACTCCATGCAGCGGTGTAGTTTCGGGAAACATTTGGTTCGCCAGCAGAAGGATTAGCCGTTTTATGGAAACTAATTTAATCACCTTATTGACAAGGACCCTCCTCTGGTCCGTATCCTGAGCCAAATGAATCCAATCCATTCCAAACCCATCACATCTCTTCTAATGCAGTACTGTCCGACATCCGTTCGTGGTTTCCACCAATCCGGTCTTCCGACCAAAATTTTGTACTTATTTCTGAGCTCTCCCACGTGCGCGCTACGTGCCCTGTCCATCTAATCGTCCTTAATGTGAACGATGTCTGATGAAAGGGACGGATGGTAGAACTGCTTACTATGCAGTTCAGTGTTGCCTACTGTTTGTTCTGTCGCCGTGGCTCAGGCGCCAGGGGTAGTCCGATGTTTGGGCCTAACGTAATTGAAACCCGAGGCCTAGTCCCTGTAACTCGGTTATCACCCTATTTGGTTGCGTCGTTTCAAGCAGCTGTAATAAATATATGTGCGGTTTATGTAGCCTCAATACACTTGGGGCAGATGGCGTATTTACGGATGATGTTGGTGACGAGACCTAAGCAAAGAAGTCGCGTGGGAGGGCTAGACTTAGATCGGAAGACGCCTTTAAAAGTTGATGCTGAGGATACGGGGTATGGGGGCGTCTACTGGGTTCATCTGAATGAGAATGGACATTAGTGGCCGGCTGTTTTGTATACGGTAATGAACCTTCTGGTTCCGTAGTAAAATAAGAATTGCTGGAGTAGCTGAGGGGGCTCTAAACTTTAGATGTACTCTTTTGTAGGTTGTGCCGACGTTTAGGCACGGCGTTTCGGTCTCATTTTAAATGGCACTAAGTAAAACCATGAATTACCTGAGGCTTGTCGGTGCCCCAGTCGAGATTCGAACCCCTCGCCTCGCTAACCTACCCGTTGAGCCAGTTCGGTACCTTTCAGCTGTGACAGTAGGGTATGTTTCATTAGCCAGCAATGCACTCTGGTTTATGTCCCTGTGTTGGTTGCGAGGCTGAATGGGTGAGAGGTGAATGACGGTTTGATAGCAAATTGGAAATGATGGTGGTGAAATTTGGTATCCCACGTTTTAAATCAACACGGGACTACTGGTCAGAGTCGTGATTTTATGGCTAATTTTTTTTTTTTTTTGGACTTTTACTACGACTGGGTGTTTCGAAATGTTTTGTTCACATTAACGGGACACATCAACAAAAGCGCTTTTCTCGCAGACTGTGCAGGAAATTACTTTCATATCATTTTGTCCGTTGCTTAAGATTACATCACACCAAGCATTATTACTGTATCGCGCAGTATATGAGAACTGAGCTCTTCAGAGGTATTACGCAGCGAGTAATGGTAATTTCATACCGACGTTTCAGGACAACATAGCCGTCCGATCCTCAGGGTCAAGAATCCAAAAAACCCAGAGGATGGGGCCGATATGTTGTCCCGAAACGTCGGTAATAAATTACCGCTACTCGCTGCATAATAACCCTGAAGAGCGCAGTTCTCAGCTACTGTATTGTGTGATGTGATATCGTACAGTTTGGTACGTAAGTACTTATATTTCGACTAAGGCTGAAGCCCCTTTCCTCATGGTAATGTCGTCAGAATGGAGTCATCACGATTCTTTATATTGTGTACGTAATGTGAAACTACACGGCGTCACATCCCGCAAGTCCTGAGTCCAGCAAATCTCAGCTGTTCGTCGTAACGGTTACGTAGTGCTTCACGAAACGTCCGTACGTTCGTAACATCAGTCATCAGTTTCACGCTCCGGTCGCTTAGCATGACCGTAAATCAGGTGGCAAAGGGGGAAGGTGATGGCGAGATTTTCCACACCCTTCCAGATCGGCCGTGGGGCCTCCCCAGCCTCCTGTACAATAGGTAACGCGTGTGAAGCCGGCGGGGGCGGGGCCTTAACAACCCACCTCGTTTAACGCTGAGGTTAAAGAAAGAGTAGAGCTGTACCTCTACTCCTCTCTGGGCCTTCGTGGAGTAAATTTATAGCTCTAATTTTTCTTTAAATCTGGGAACCTTAACTTCCTAAGAACCCTCTGGGCCTTTCCAGGCCTGTAATGGGACTGCTTTACTTTTTCTTTAACCTCAGTGTTAAATAGGTGTGGGTTGTCAAGGCCACGCCTCCGCCGGCTTCACACCCGGTACCCATTGTACAGGAGGCTGGGTGGGCCACGGGGCCGGTCTGGAAGGGTCCGGATAATCTCGCCCTCATCCAGATTTGATCCCCGGACCGTCTAGCCGTAGTGAGTCACTATACCGACTAAGCTGTCGCGGCCCGCCTACCTGCCAGTCGGTGTACTATACCAGGAATGTCTGCTGGGGGATAAAGACGGCCGATGCGTAGGACTGACAACCGTACAACCTTCATGTGGCGAATGTCTAGAAACCTGGGGCCGTCAAGCTCCCTGAACTCCCTGTTCAAGCCTGTAATGGGAGAGAGTAACCTTTACCCTTTAGAGACATTATTTTAAGACAGATTATGTTCAAGGAAGGGCTTATGTGTATGTGTATTTATGTATGTGTGTATATGTATGTATGTATGTATATATGTGTGGATGTATGTGTGTGTGTATGTATGTATGTGTGTGTGTGTGTGTATGTATGTATGAATGTATGTATGTATGAATGTATGTGTGTATGTATGTATGTGTGCGTGTGTATGTATGTATGTATGAATATATGTATGTATGTGTGTGTATGTATGTATGTATGTGTGTGTATGTATGAATGTATGTGTGTATGTATGTATGTGTGTGTATGTATGTATGTGTGTATGTATGTATGAATGTATGTATGTATGTATGAATGTATGTGTGTATGTATATATGTGTGTGTGTATGTATGAATGTATGTATGTGTGTGTATGTATGTATGTGTGTGTATATATGTATGTATGTATGTATGCATTTATGTATGTATGCGTGTGTGTATGTATGTATGTATGTATGTATGTGTATGTGTGTATGTATGTATATATGTGTGTGTATGTATGTGTGTATGTATGTATATATGTGTATGTGTGTGTATGTATATATTATGTGTGTGTATGTATGTATGTGTGTATGTACGTATGTATGTATGTGGGTATGTATGTATGTATGTATGTGTGTGTATGTATGTATGTGTGTGTATGTATGTATGTATATATGTGTGTAT
>Ga0123353_10015796_pt1 | contig 10995 bp, 5 predicted proteins | sample TergutLab28metaG_3_FD_92763 | JGI IMG/M metagenome (GOLD analysis project Ga0123353, IMG submission 92763) | Labiotermes labralis P3 segment gut microbial communities from Petit-Saut dam, French Guiana - Lab288 P3 | ecosystem: Host-associated > Arthropoda: Insects > Digestive system > Gut ... | reverse complement strand
CATTTTATTATCCAACAGATGCACAAATATGTAATTCGTAGATACAATTATAATTATTATAAAATATTTAAAATATTTAAAATTGCTCTAACATGTTTCGGATCACAAGGGATCCATCATCAGGGAACTCTATACAGTAATGGTTCTATCTCGTCCGTTGATATGGACGTAGTCGGTGTTATGGCAGCATATTTACCCGTGGTGCGTGTGTGTACTGCTCAGTCTAGAGAGGCACTGCCCCTCTAGACTGTGCAGCACACACATGCACTCTCTAGACTGTGCAGCACACACACGCACTCTCTAGACTGTGCAGTACACACACGCACTCTCTAGACTGTGCAGCACACACACGCACTCTCTAGACTGTGCAGCACGCAAACGCACTCTCTAAACTCTGCAGTACAATCACACACCACGGGCAAATATGCTGCCATAACACCGACTACGTCCATATTAACGGACACGAAAAAACCATTACTGTAATTTTAGCCAAGCACTGTATAGAGCTCCCTGATGATGGATCCGTTGTGATCCGAAACATGTTGGAGAAATTTTAAATATTTTAAATATTTTATAATAATTCTAATTGTATCTACGAACCATATATTTGCACATCTGTTGGATAATAAAGTGTTTTAATATGTTTTACTTGTAATATGAATCGCAAATATTTTCTTCGTGGATGTCATATATTAGGCCATTTCATCCACGCTACCTTACTGAACTCTGGAATGACCTCCAGTTTTAGCTTCACTACAATTTAGAAGTTTACAGACTATATCTGACAATCGGGTTACAAGTAGGTGCGATAGTTCCGATACTGTGCACGAGATTAGCAAACATCTGTCGGTGAATGATGGCCATCTACTGACCCATCACGAAGGGCGTTTTAAAACAGCGTAACACAAAAAATATCATCCTCGCTGTGAAGTATTGCTCCAAGGACATGTTCATATTTTAACTGTCACTGTAATGGACGGCGATCCTTACGGGGAGTATTCATATTAAATCTTACTGCGTCATGTGCCGGTTGAGGTGGACATGACACGTCGCGGTTAGCAGGACCATAGGCTTACAAAAAATTGTAGCTTAAGCGGGTCTCAGTGGCTGCTAAGCGCCTAACATTAATCTGAAATTCTTTATTTCCGTCGACGAACATATATATTACTATATATTATATGGGCCGGGTAGCTCAGTCTGTATAGGGACTGACTACGGGCTGGACTTTCCGGGGATCGAAAGCCGATGGGGACGAGATCTTCCGCCCGTCCACACTGGCCCTGTGGCCCATCTAGCATCCTGTAAAATGGGTACCTGGTCTTTTCTGCGGATAAAGTGCGTCCGGAGCGTGCTGCTGACCACTCACTCCCTTCTAGTGCCGCGGTCATGGAAGAGTAGAGCTATACTTCTACCCACCCTCTGGGCCACACCGGGCCTGTAACGGGAACACTTTACCCTTTTACTATATACTATACAATACTATATATTATTATTTTACTATTATACTATATATTACTGTACATTATCTATATTACTATATATTACAACTATACATTAAGAATGTATTCGGAATATGTAATACCAAGATGACCACCAGAACAAATAGCTACGTGTTTGTTAAAAGAACATTTATCTACTGCTTTGTTACGTGCTCCAGCTACATCTCTGTTCATCTTCGGAAATAAGTAATTATGAGCCTGGATCCGACAGTAAGTTTAAAACACATTTATTATGGTTCTTGGTTTTTCTGCTTTAATAAATGCACCACATGATGTGATGCAAAAGGATGGAGAAGATCACTTGGGCCGATTATATGAGAAATGAAAAAGTGTTACAAAATGTCAAAAAGGAGAGGAATATTCTTCAAAAAATAAAAAGACATGTAACTAAATTGATTGGTCACATCTTACGTAGGAACTATTTTCTAAAACACGTTTTTGAAAGAAAGATAGAAGGATAGGAGGGATGGAAGGGCGTGGAAGAAGATGTAAGCAGCTACTGAATGGCCTTAAGAAAAAGGAGGATACTGTAAACTGAAGAGGGAAGCACTAGATCGCACTGTGTCGAGAACTCGCTTTGGAAGAAGTTGTGGACCTGTCGTAAGACAGGCAGCAGAATGAATGAGTAGATGAACGAACGAAATAACGAACCAGTGTACTGCCATTCCACTACTTTTCCACATAGTTCGCGCTAAAATTGAAATATTTATTTTATCGTGGGAAAATATTTCCAATTTGCAGTTGATGGAAAAGCTTGACTCCTGTTATTAAACCCTGCATCAAAAGTATTTATTTCGGACCTGTCGTCTCTAAGTCTGTGAGAGCCAAGATGGATTTCTGCCCTGGAGAGAGATGGCATAAGTTCGGCCAAGAGCTTTCGTTATATAATGACGATGAATGTTGGCTTGTTAATTAAGAAATATTGTGCCACGTAAAATTATTTACTGAACAACTCTCTAATTATCAACACAAGACCGTATAACATTGAAATAGTGATGAAAATTGTGAATCTTTTCAAGACTTAGGTAGGCCGTGATAGCTCAGCCGGTATAGCGACTTGCAACGGGCTGGACGGTCTGGGGATCGATTGCCGTTGGAGGTCAGATTTTCCGCCCCGTCCAAAACCACTGAGCCTACTATGCAATTGGCACAGGTTTTTTTTTCTCGGGAGTAAGGCGGCTGGAAAATTGCGTTGACCGCCCATCACACACTTGGCGCCAGGGTTAAAAAAACAGTAGAGCTGTACCTCTATTCCCTTTCTGACCCTTCACGGACTGTTCTTCTTGAACCGTTTTTACCTCTCAACGCTTAGGTTTATATTTTGAATTTAAGGGCGATCCTGTATTACGATTACGGCTCGGGATAGCTCATTCGGTATAGCGACTTGCAACGGGCTGGACGGTCTGGGGATCGATTGCCGGTGGAGGTCAGATTTTCCGCCCTGTCCAGACAGGCCCTGAGACACACCCAGCCTCCTATACAATGAGTATAGGGTCTTTCCCGTAGGTAAAGCGGCCGGGGCGTGGCGTTGACCACCCACCCCCATCTAGCACCAAGGTTAAGGAAAGTGTAGAGCTATACATCTACAACCTCTCTGGACCTTCGTGGCCTGTTCTAGGGTGAAATTTAGTTTACTTTTACTGTATTATGTTTGAACTGCAAAGAAAAATTGGACACCCCTTACATAATGGGAAATCCTCGCCCGTGCTCCATATGATAAATGTTTCACTCAGAATGAACCCGCAGTATGTGGGGAGAAAGCTAGCATCCAGATCCTGAACATAAATGTCGAACTTCTTAGCCATTGCTACACCCACATAAGCTTCCGCGTCGTGACTCTAGTGACCACAAAGCAATTCATCAGCCCAGCCGACTGAAGGAGAATAAAGTGACGTAATGAAACGTTGCTTTCTTAGACGCAGGGGTGAGCAGCACAAAGTAACCAAATGACGCTCTCTTAGAACGCGGCGTAAGCGGTCTTTAAGAAGGAAATATCTCGAAAATTGACATTTTGAAATGTTTTGTAATCAAATTTTCTGTGACCGAATTTGGATAAACGTCTCATATTTAAAGGTAAAGCAATCCCATTACATGCCTTGTCAGGCCCTGAGGGTTCCAGGAGGTGAGGCTCCCAGATTTCAAGACAATTGGCACAAGAACGTGGTAAGTTTATGAGTTCTTTGCACCGGCCACCTTACCCCCCAGAAGATATTCCTGGTACTCATTTCTATTGGATGTTGAGTCAATCCCAGAACCATAGTGCGACCGGAAGGATTATGGCAATAAAAAATCCAATGACAATATCGGGAATTGAACCCGCGATCTTCCGGTTTTTAACACAGTGCCTCAACCGACTACGCCACCGCGTGTCCCCACTCATATATATATATATATAATTATCTCAAATGTGTTTCCAGTTTATGCGCATAACTATTGTCGTATAACTAAGTATTGATGGGTGATATTTTAACTACAGTGGCCAAACGGTAACTTAACTGCTGACTGAAATTTCGCAAGCATAAGGACACGATACTCAATACAGATTTACAATATGAATTTCGTCTAGTTCCAGATAATATTACACAATTGGCAGTCAAGTGTGCAGATACAATAAAAGGCAAAGTTCACCCAATAACAGGCAATGAAGGTTCAGTGGGTGAGTAGCATTACAGCTCTACTCTTTCTTTAACCTCGGCGATAAATGTGGGTGGGTGGTTCTTCGCCACACCTCGACTGCTATACCGCAGGAGGCAGACGCGTTAACCATTGTACATAAGTTTGGATGGGCCCCAGGGACGGTCTGAAAGGGCGCGGAAAATCTCGCTTCCAACGGGAATCGATCCCCCAATATCCAGCCCGTAGAGAGTCGCTATACCGACCGAGCTATCCGGGCTCTATGAAGAGTGCAGTAGAGTAGCTTTTATTTGGTCAGAAAGCGGGAGCGAATATAGGATGTTCTTACATACTTCTCCACATTTGGTAGTAGAAACGGTAGGCCCTTAGGGTGAGTAGAGGTATAGCTCTACTCTTTCTAGGACCTCGGCACTAGGTGGGGGTCAGCTCAACACTCCGGCCGCCTCTACCCCCGGGAAAGACCCGGTACCCATTGTACAGGATTCTGGATGGGCCCCAGCGCCGGTCTGGACAGGTGCGGAAAATTTCGCCCCCCCACCGGGTTTCGATCCCCGGACCGTTCAACCCGTAGCCAGTCGCTATACCGACTACGCTATCCGGCCCACGGTAGTAGAAACGACCGACGTCAAATCCAAGACTTATACACAGAGGGTGATTTAAGATACAGTTTTTAATTTTAGTATGACTGAAGAAAGTCTGCTGATGTATGAGTTAGTGGATCATCCGTGATGGGAGGAATTTTATTCTTAATGGAGAAGACGTTCAAGATAGACAATAAGTTAAAAGGCTTTAAAGGGCAATAGTTGAGACACCATAAACTGTGTGAAAATCTTTGCTCTATTACAGAGTAAAAGCGATTAACAAACAGATTAAGAAAGTAGAAAAGGGCGGTTATATAGGCTCGCAAAATTTTCTTCATGGTTCTACAGCCCTAGTGGGCCAGGGCCTCCTCATTTTCGAGAAGGCTCCACTATCACACTCAGATACACCACGCTCGGTAGGACTCTTCTGGACGAGCGATAGGACCGTCGCAGAGACTTATACCTGAGTTCACACAACACTGTCAAGAGAAAGACATCCATGTCCACAGCGGGATTTTAAACTCTCAATACTAGTTAGCGAGCGGCCGCAGACGCACCTCCTAGACCGATTGGCCACGGAAATAAGAAGGATCGCAGAATTCAATGAAAAAACCACCAGCACACTATGAAGACGGGGAGGTAGTTCATCAAACGTCGGAAAACCTGCACATCCTGTCGTGGTTGTCTACCCGAGGAAATTTCATTGAATTCTGTCGTCGCGAAAGCTTCAAAACATACAGAATAGCAGAAGTACTGGAAAGGAATCCAAAAATTTAAAAAAGTATACATTGGGTACGAGATTTAAGTATTATGACATCATCCCAACCACAAAAATAAACACAATGCACAGAAGAAGGGACACACTATATAACGATGTAATGTCTTATTTCGTATGCTGGATCTCCGGGTTCAAATTTGGGCCTGGAGACCGGCCAGTCCTGCCTAAATATATTTCTTGTTATTCTATTTGAAGCCCCAACACCTTCTTTTAAAACTACAATAAATTAAATTCATACCTGCATTTAGAAATAAAGCGTTTAGATATCTTTCAAATTATACAAGAATATTTTCCTGTATAAATTTTTGCTATGTTCTTATTTGTAAACTACGGACCTTGCTGTACACCCCTGTTCTGAGACAGATAGAATATTGGATTTGCAATAGGTTACAGGGCAGTATGGAGAAGTGTGAGAAATTAGGGCGAAGAAAATGTGGGGGCAACGTAAGATTTATATGTGCCAAAATAAACTCTAAGCCCTCGAGGTCTGTTAAATTACTAAAGACCCGTCACGCTAATGCGAATCTGTTTAACTACGGATTTATCGCCAGATGGTAAGAGTCTCTAGCCCTTCTGTGAAAACAGGAGCTAGTGCCCACGTAAACAACTGGATAAAAGTGTGCTAAAACCTACATCAACAAACATGGAGGGTAGAAGAAATCTACCTTACATTTAAAAATGAAGTTCCTACCGCGCAGAAAACACATTGTGTCACTACTAAGCAATCGATTATTAAATAATGTTGGAGGATACGAAAAAGTTGTTCATACAGTACATGTAGTAATGTAATTAAAAATATTAAGTCGTACGAAAATTAATGAGAACTACGTCCTTAAATATTGAAATACACATTTATCCCAGCGGTGTGGGTCTGAGGCCACTCACACTCGAATCCCACAGGGAGAATGAAAGTCTCTCACTCTCTCTCTCTATCTATCTCTCTATAAGTAAAGTCTCTCACTCTCTGTCTCGTTAGTGTTGTGTCTTGTCACGTAGAGGTCTCTGCCACGAGCTGATCACTCTTCCAGGGGAGTCATACCGACTATATGTGTGTGTGTGTGTGTGTGTGTGTGTGGTGTGTGTGAATGTGTGTCTTGTGGGTGTGTGTGTGTGTGGTGTGTGTGAATGTGTGTCTTGTGTGTGTGTGTGGGTGTGTCACTGTGATCAATAGCAAAAATAACTCTCTACATTTACTATGAGTTGGTAGACAGAGGTCAAACAAAAAAAAAAAAGAAAAAGAAATAAAGAAAGAAAATAAAACGTCACATGGGTTGTTTTACTGGAGTTTTTCTGTATCATTATGACCATCATCACCACACTAAACAACAACTATAAAAATAATTGATCGTAACTTCTGAGATAATTAATTACACTCAATGACCAACGCCTATAAATCCCCAACAGCACATATGATGTGTTCGTATAGAACAATGTTCCATCTTAATTCACACACCCATGAAAATATAGCATTAATTCCAAATATAAGGCCAGTTTCAAGTTTAGTTCTAACACAGACACCTAGAATTCGCCTAATAAGCGATATCGTATGGCATTTCCCAGTAACAATTCAGAGACACCTCATTCCGTAGTAAACAGCGACTAATAGGGCACTATTACAATAAAAGTTTAACATTAGTTACATTTCAATACCCGCCTTTGTCTAACTCACACAATCATTTTGTGTTCCTTCATCAGGGGTTTTTCCTCTAAATAAGTTGCCTCATATTCTATTTTACAGCGTAATTTTTTATTAACAATTTTTTACTTAATTCTTGTTTCATTCGCATTGCCATCTCATCGAAAATAGGCTGCATGCAAACGTAATTGCTAGAAAAGCACTTTAAAAGGAAGTTCGTCACACGTACCTGATCTCCTAAACATTTAGGTTTGGAGATCAAAATTCACACGCCTCACTGACAGCCGCGTCTTACGCGGTCATTGTTTGAATACCAGAAACAACTGTCCGTGCAGGTTACCTTAGAAACAGCGTAGTTTTCGTTTGTAACTGCGGAGCGGAAGCAAATGTACATCGCAGGAAATATTAGTTACACCTATCAACATTGTATTTATTAACTATTGTTCAGATTATGTTCTTACAATGCACCACTTTCAAACACAATTACATCACAGATAGTATGCTAATCCATGACGCATGGTACATTTACGTTTCTTACAACGCTCGTAACTATAAGGCTTCGTTGATGAATATTCGAGCCTTCTGAGATATTCTGTTGTGTCCACTTGAAGAAGCTACCGACATTTTAAGTGATCACTGTGCCTTCTACTCAAAGCCAAAAAATCCACAAAAATTCTTTCCGTTTCGACTGATACAGAGTTACCATCCTTCGAAATATGGATAACTATCTGCCAGTCGCAATGGTATAATCCAAGGTGTTAATCAACATGAATCTTAATGAATATTAATCTTCGTAACGTTGAGACTAAAATTATAAAAGTTATGTAATACTGCAATGTTTTTTTTTTGTTTCATGCATCACAAACATTACAATCAGAAGAATGTAACAAGAAATATATGGGGCAAACCGGACGTTAGTTCTACCAAAAGTGTAAAGAACATTACAGGGATTTCAAAACTGGCTGCAGAAAATAAAATTTCGCAAAACAACATTCAGACAACATCAGTTACTGGATCCACTATAAATCTCATGAGTATCCCTCATTTAATGAAAAAGGGATAATATATGATTACTTTGGAAAAAATTCCACATGTGTAATTAGAAATAATAATCAAATAAATGACAAAAATAGAGTCTCGAGTAAATTATTGTAGAATGCATCATATCTAATGACGTCAGCCTTGTAACGATGCGATATTAACCTAGTCACTATGTAGCCGTCAGACGTACGGACAAAACTTTCACAAGATAAAAAGAGCAAATGAAATTTCTAAGTTCAAGTTAAAGAACAACTGTACGATATTTAAAAAAAACAATGCTTACAACCACACTTACAGTACATTCAATTACAGAATACTTTCCAATAGAAATTATGTACTTATAAATTTGCAATGTAAATAACGCAAAAAAAATTACACATATAAATCTAAAGCAAAGTAGACACCGAAACCAATAATATGAATATAGTAATTCTAAATAAATGTGTATAGAAAGAGTACACATAATTTTTCCAAATATTAATAAAGATATTTATTGCAGGCGTAAAAATTGCACATAGGTTTTTAAGAGAACCGACGATGGACTACAGGTACATCAGTCAGAAAAGTGCCTGAACTAAAGTACGTATTTTAACATCTTTTAGAAACAACAGGTGGACATACAAAAAGATACGCACATGGGAAATATTCAAAATGTTCATAAACTAAGGCTCCATAAAGATTGCAATGGCTTGTACAATTGTGACATCTCGCAAATTTTGAATATATATATGTTTTTAATTTTTACATTTTAAGGTCATATATTTTAATGCCGGATGATAGTCTGTAGGACCCAAACGGGTAGTATGTACTGACGAAAAATTCTTACGTCAATATTGATATTAACATTATCACCGACATAAATATTATTATTTTGCACTAGCATTAATATTAGCAGCAGCACCACGTACGTCCCACCTCCATTAACTCCACTAATACTAACAGCAATACTGTTACAAATAGCAGCATCACACCACTACCACAGGAAGTTCCCTCACATCGGTATTATTTCTACTAATGTTCTGCACCTGTCAATAATTCAGCCTCCATAATATGACACGAACTCAGATGATGCAGCTAATTCGTGCCTTTCGTGAAACCAGAAACGTTTTAATCCTGGTCGCAACAGCCGGCAGCTAGATCTTATCCCGAGTCAGAGGAATACAGCACAAAACCTCCCACACTATTTCTTTAAGAACCGTTTACATACTATTCCCCACCCACGCCCAAGCCTTCCACGTAATCTTTTTGCATGAGGTATTCACACACAAATTTGATACGTACCTCTTTTATTTCCGTACATGCTACATGTCCTCTTCATCTCATCCTCATTGTTCTGATTATCCTAGTTATATTTGGCGAGGTTCATAATTTATTAGGCTGTTCAGATTTTCTTCTGACCCTTATTGCTTCCCCTAACGTAAGTTCAAATACCCCCAGCAGTTTATACCTTTCTCCCACTACTTCAATCTACGCTATTTTCTCAGTGCAGGAAACCAAGGTTCACGTCTTTACCCAACAAATATTTAATAACTATTGGCAATGAAACTGAGGCAAGAATAAACGACACGATCTGAAGAATGATGATTATGAAAGTTTACATAAATCACAAAACTGATCACAATTACATATCTATGCCCTCTTGCTCAATATTGACTATGAAAGTGACAATTCGGAAGTTATAAATAATAGAAGGAAGGCACATAATTCCCTTGGCTTGAATGACCTAGGTCTTTACTTGTTTCGTTTTATGTGTTGTTCCAATTGACAATTATTTCAGTTTTGTTCCTGTTCTACCCACTCATTCAAATCGCCCACAAAATTCTAGCCTTGCAATATTTTCCATTTTACAGTTGGGTGTGTAAGTCCCGTCAATAAAACTGATTGACAATACTGATGTTAGTTCTTACAAATGCAATGGTAACATGTTTCGACTCATGTTTACATAATATCCGGGCCAATATTCACATTAAATAAATTAAAACGACATGCTTAATTATATGTAGCAAGATTGAGATTTCAGCCTGTGCTTAATGTATAGCATATGATGTTTATTGGAAACTGCAAAGTCAAAAGCATTAAGATAAGTACAAATTATTACTGAAAATATAATTTCAATTTTGTGGATATCTTGCTTCTTGTAGTCTCTTACCTGCAGAATTTGGTTTAGTTTCCACGTACGTAATACACGTAATGTCGAGATGTGTGATGGTAATTTTGTTTGATGCTTAGTGGGATTTTGATTGTTGTGTGTCAGTTAATGTTCTATGATTCCTGACAGCACGTTTATAATAATATGATATCAACATTAGATCTACTGCCATGGTGTTTATTTCAGCAAGGTGTTCATCATGATTTTCTTGTCTCATTTTTAGTGGGTATCCGGAGGAAATATGTTGCATTAAAAATCTTTCCCATATTAGCATTTAACTAGCAGTAATTATAAAGCAACTAAATTTCGTATGAATTATTGAAACATCACTTGTTTCGCGCAGAACACAGTCTGAAGACTACTTTCTTCGTAAGTGTGACACCGTATACCTTGGAAGATAAGTAACACTTTATCGATAGAACGTATTTCCTACTTGCTATCATTCGGTGCAGAACCTTTTGTTTTCCAGGTTGCTATCCAAAAATTTAAAGATCAAGATATATAGAACTATAATTTTGCCTGTTGTTTTGTATGGGTGTGAAACGTGGTCGCTGACATTGCGGGAGGAAAGGAAGCTGAGGGTGTTTGAGAACATGGTGTTGAGGAGAATATTTGGACCTAGGAGGGACGAGGTAACTTACTTAATTACTTACTTACTTACTCCATGGTGCAGCGTT
>Ga0123353_10015795_pt1 | contig 10995 bp, 4 predicted proteins | sample TergutLab28metaG_3_FD_92763 | JGI IMG/M metagenome (GOLD analysis project Ga0123353, IMG submission 92763) | Labiotermes labralis P3 segment gut microbial communities from Petit-Saut dam, French Guiana - Lab288 P3 | ecosystem: Host-associated > Arthropoda: Insects > Digestive system > Gut ... | reverse complement strand
AGATTATGTGTATTTGGGACAGCTATGTCTATCAAAAAGTTGTTCTTTGTTTTCTTATTCATAAAAGTTATGTCAGGTCGATTAAAAGTATAATTTTGTCCGTAAGTATGCTGTGATACCAGTACATTTTGAAATTTTCATTCTCCAGTACACTGGCTGGTTTGTACTTATGATATGGACTTTCATCGTCAATTAGTTCGGCTGCTTCTGCCAGTTTCTGATGGATAATTTTGGCTAGTCCATCATGTCTCTGTACATACTCGGTAGGTGCTAGTTGCTCACATGCTGCAGTAATGTGTTGGATTGTCTCCGATTCTTTTCCATATCTTCTGCATAGCTCATTGGTGTCTGGCTGCTTCAAAATATATTTCTTGTAGTTTCTTGTTATTATTATTGTTGTTGTTGTTAATGTTAATGTATTCTCACCTATAACATTAGGTGTCTGTCTTCTGTTCAGAACAGATCTCAACAAGAGATCAAAGTGATTTACCCTAGCATTTTATGAATGACTTGTGCAGTGCTTCTTAGTGCGATCTTCTGTAGTTGTGTGGCCAATGGGTGACTTGAGAACAACATGATAGAGTGTGTGCTCAACTACTCTTTAACATATGCTGGGAAATATGGGTAAATTTAGACAAAGAACACTGGTATGAGCATGCACCAAAATTAGTTGAAATAAGTCATGATGGTAAGGTGCCCATATTATGTCAACAAATGCAGATTGACAGAATCCATGATAAGGGTAAAAGGGAACATGTGTGGTAACAGATGTTGCAATTCAGGAGACAGAAATGTGATGAAGATAGAAGCTAAGAAGATTCTACAAGGTAAAGACCTTACAATAGAAATACAGTACATGTGGAATGTAAAAACAAAAGTGATACCAGTAATAATAGGGGCAACTCAAAATCATTCAGAATTTTCCTTGAGCAACATACTGGGAAAGCCTGAAATCTAAGAACTTCAAACAAAAGCCATATTTGGCTTTCAACACATACTTCAGAAAGTATTAATGTGAAGTACTAAACATTTACCATGGAAAATACCATTACATGTAGAATAAATTATAAATACAGAATAGCTGTAAAACCTAGAAACATGGTTTGTTTCAGGTATATAATTGTAGGTACCCTATATAAAGATGAGAAACTACTACTACTAATAATAATAATAATACCACGTAGTCGCTCTATCTTATCAATAGATGGCAGGATAGCCGAACCGCAATCGATTGCTTGACGACATACGATTCATCGCATGGAATATTTTGCCACCTCTGATCCATGCATTTATGGTCTGTGCATGCAACACAGAGTGCATGTCCATTGACTCTAATCTAGGTCGTTCGTGGTAGATGTTTGTCGGCACATTTGTCGGTGTGCGTGACAGAAAATCGTGCTCTTGTTTAATTTGTTTAAAACGGGATTGTATTTCACATTAAAATAATTTATGAATTATTGATTTCTGCGGGGATTTGTGGCGGATTGGATATACTTATTGGAATTTGAAAGTAGAACTCGTGAATTAAAACGGCTGAACCACCAAAAAAACGGTCTCGGAAGATGGCGGAGTCGGAAGCGTTGAAAGTAAGTTTTAAAATATTGTGACTTAAAAGGGCGTTTTATTGTCTGTGTGAATGACATGGTGCTATTTATTTGTGTTTTGGATTCGTACATTGAGAGTTATTTTATTTACGTTTGGCCTGTATTGTAACTGACGTTTGTACATGCCATTGTATGATTAGTAATGTGTTTCATTTTATTGATAATGAAATCATGGTTAACTAGCATTTGGTATATAAGGGTGCACAACAGCACTTTCCTTTTTTAAAAAAATCGGTCCAAAATTTAAGCGACAGTCGGAAGCAATGGGGCCTCCGAATTAATGCTTGTAGTACTAATAAGGGTGAACTGCATTCATACATTTCAACGCTTGTTGTGTAGCTACGTGAACTGTTCCGAACACATCGTTCTTTATTTAATGTAAGATAATGTCCATCCCGAACTGACTATTTTGGTTAAAAGTGGCCGTGTTGAAAGGCTGTATTTTGTATTTTTTGCCATAGCTGAGATTCGAACCATTGGTATTGAGATTACATATCCAACCATCTAGTTCCTGAGGTAAGCTGAACACATCTGGCATACAGTCCGCACTTGGTAATGTATTATTATGAAATGAATGCACATGTCATCATGGAAAAATATTGTTACCTGCTAGATAAAGAGACACTCTAGCATTCAACCTAATGAAGGTTGGCTGTTTTGACAAGACATTTAAGAATTTCCTGAACAGTAGATTATTTTTTCAATGTGCTTATTGTACTCTGTGTGTATGTACAATGTATGATAGGTTCTAGAAAGGGTACCATTACAGATCCTTCAAAAATGTTGATAAGTTTAGATATTTGGGAATAATGTTAACAAATAAAAGTTCCAGTCATGAAGAAAATAAGTACAGGTTAAATACAGGAAGTTTTTGTTGCCATTAAGTTTAAAAACCCTTGTCAAAGATCTGAAATGTGAAATTTTTTGTATATATTTGTGTGTGTATGTGTGAAAGTTGGTCTCTCAATGTGGGAAGAAAATTCAGTGAGGGTGTTTAGGACGGGGTGCTGAGGAGAATATTTTAATTCTGGGGGGGGCAAGTAACAGGAAGTTTGATGAAAGTGCATACAGAGGAGTTCCATGCTTTGCACATTGTACCACATTTTATTAGAATGGGGATTAGTTTTATGAGTCATGTAGCATGCATGGGAGATTTGGCAAAGGTATATAAAGTTTTAGTGAGACCACCTGGTCATACTTGGTGTAGATGTGAGGATAAAATCAAAATGAAAATCATATAGACTGGAGGTTGTGGACAGGATTAAGTTGTCTCAGAATAAGGACCAGTGTAATTTCATTGTGTCATCAGCACTGAATCATCATGTGGTGCGCAGATATGTAACTGTGATGAGACAGGCCTAAACTATGAAATGCTGCCTTCAAAAGCTCTGGCTTCAAAAACACTTAGGGAAGAGTGACAATTATACCATGTGATAATGTTACTGGTAACCACAAACTAAAATTTTCATTCATTAGAAAGGCCAAAAACCTAGCTCCTACTGCTCTGCAGTTTCGTTTTACAACCAGAAGAATGCATGAGTGGATTCAGAAATTTTCTGATGCAGTTTTTCAATGAATTTTTTCCTTCAGGAGATCAGTTTTTGAAATTGCTGTGCCTGCAAAAGAAAGCATTCCTTGTAATTGATAATGCACTATCTCATCCAGATGAGGATTCATGTAACGGTGGAGACAGAGTAATTTTTCTTCCTCCTAATGTCACCTAATTGTGTCTGCCTATGGACCAGAGTGTGCATAAAACAAAATAAAAAAGTATGGTCATAAGCTTTTGCCTGTGCTCATTGAGGCAGTAGTTGTTGATGATTGTATGCCAGATAACAGTAAGGCTGTAACCTGTCTTCAATCTTGGTGCTAGAAGGTGAGAGGTGATCAATGCCATACCCCATATACGTTACCACAAGGAAAGAGACCCAGTACCCATTGTTTAGGAGGGTAGAATAATTGTTACTAAGCCAAATTTGTACATATACTATACTTCCTTTTAATTTGTAATTTGTTTTGCCCCCACCAATTTCAGCATTTTCTGACATTTATTAACAGGCATTAAAATTAAAAGGTTAGCCATATAGGCTTGATGCCGTTCTAAACATAGCTGTACCTTGGCTCATAATTGAGCCAGCATGCTACTTTTAGTCTTATTTGGAAGCTGATTAATGCCTGTAGCTGTTGATGCTGACATGCCTCTGACTGCTTGGAAGCTAGTGAAATACTGGTGTCAGTGAGATGTCATGATGGTGTTTAATGTATTATTAAGGTCACTGAAGTTGACCCTGGCCTTTCATTTGCTAAGTGTGGATATGTAATTTTTTTTTCAGAAAAGTTTCATGCATCATTTAGGTACCTAGATATATTCCAAATGTTATTCTGTCACTGCTGTAGGGTGAGGAGTTGTGAATTGCAATGTATGGTTTTGTGAAGTCACATAGGCGGTTTTCAAGTGGTGATGCATGCTGATGCAAGAGTAGACATGTCTGAACTACATGCACTTTCTCTCATGTGAGAGCAGCATTGCTTTAGCATTTGTGCAACTAACATTGGTGATGTTTCTTTTAAGCAAGTGCTTACAATTTTCTTAAATACAGTAGTGTCAGTGATCATGGGCTTTGATGTTTTGGATTTCAACCTGTTTTAAACTTCAGCGACTGGTTCCACCAAATTAGGATGAGACTACATTGCTGGTGAGTCGCCTTCCCCCCTGTCCTACAGATGCACAGGCTACCCTCAGCTCTGTCTTCTGCTAAGTGACGTTCATTTCTTTTTGCATTTTATAGAATGAAACTCTACTTCAATACTTGCTTGTATTTTATGCTTCCAAAAAGCATTTTTATTCAGTTATATTTTTGTTACTGGTGTTTTGTAATTATCTGGATCTAGATAGTTCTTCCACATTGAGAATGGATTCCATTGTTTGTGGCAGTTTATGGGTGTTTTTATGGATAATATCACCATCATTCTGTATCACCCTAGAAGCAGTTGGTTTCAAAATCACATAAATGATGCCTCTGGTGAACTGAACAAATGGTTTATCTCATACTGTGACAGAACAATCCTCAAGAAATTTTGCGGGTAACAGTAGACTAGTACTGTAGTTGTGGGTTGTGATGATAAACCAATCAACAAAGTACAGGCAGGCCTCATTCTATGTTATTTTGCATTGACACTACAAAAATATTAACACCACTTTTTGAATTTAGGCGATAATGCTTGGTTTGATGTGATGTGGTATGGAAGATGTGCGATAATATTCATTTAATGCGATTGGGCATAGACAATCCGTGGCCACAATTTTCTTGTTTGGAGACTAGCAGCAAGGGATGCCACTTTCACTCCATCAGTCAAGTGTATGGATTGATTGCATCGGTGCTACAATCACGCAGCTGATGTAGTTCCACCTTCATCAGTATTGGGTTTTGTTACCAAAATGAGTGAGAAACATAAATCTGCATCACGTAGCACAGTCCAAATGAAAAATCGGTGAAAGATGATCAGTATTGAAGAGAAATTTAAATGTTATAAGCCAACCTGATAAAGGTGAATACGTTTTTTATGTATGCCTTAATGTTAGATTTGCTTATAGTAGTGCACGCACAGTCATGATACTGTTGATAGAATTAAAGAAATTGCTAAGTCAGGAACGAGAGTGTTTGTATAGCAAGACTGCCACAGTCGTATCTGAATGAACTGTACCAAAAAGTATGGACGTGAGTCTCTTACATTTTTATTGCATTAGAAATAAATATATTGTGTAGAAATGTGTATATGCTGAAGTGTGAATATGCTCTATATACACTATTGCTTATACAGTACGTACATACTCTATAGGTCCGGATGTCCACTGTTGGTGTAGTCATACACTATATAGGATGAGGCTGTCATTCCCCAAACCCCAAGAAACAACACGGTTATAAATGGGAAATTTGTGTTCAATTTGCATGACATTTTTCAGGAATGTAACCGTGATGTAAAATGAGACTTGCCTTTAGTTGTAGCTTAGCCTGGCAGTATAAAATTTAGTTTCCTTGCCAATCAGTGCCCATTTTCATTACTGCTTTTCATTGTAGGCAACATAGGAACATAAACCAGATATTCACATTTGCATTTTTTATACTGCATTAAGTTCATGTTGTGGCATGTTTTGCATCCTTGTACTATGAAGGACATTTGGAAGGTAAATAAATTTTGATTCCAGTTCTGATAATAGTGTCAGTTCATAATAGATGTAGTGTGTGTAATTATTTTGACAGTGAGATGTCCCAGCAGGTGAAATGAAATTATCTGCAAACTTCTGTTGAACATCAAGAGCACTGTATTAGGAAGACTAAGACACTATTTCAAAACAATTGGAATAGGAATAAAATTATCTATTTGAAAGCCTGTGTATATGTTTATGTCAATGCAAAGCCATATTTGGAAAGTGCGGTATGAAATTTTAAAGTTGCTTGCTCCATGCATTTTGGATCAGTATACTCGTTTACTATAATCAACTTATGAAATGTTTGATCAAACATGTCCTTGTTAACAGAAGTGTGCAGCTAGAGTGGTTTTTGTGACTACATTTATGGGGTCACTTCAGTGGGGTTGACTGCAGTTCTGGTTGGCTGGTGTAACTGGTCTTTTCTGCTGCAGTTTGTCTGTGCCCTTATTTGAATCAAAATTAATGAGAAATATGGATTTGATGTGTCTGCAAGTTCCTTTTACTGTCTTTGTAACACATTACATTTTATTATATTACATTACATTACTTTACATCTTTTTAAGGTCCCTTAGTTCAAAGATTTTTATAATCCTACCTTAAGTAGTTGCAGTAATGAAAATTTCTGTCTGCAGTGATACAACATTTCCATATGGATTGTTGTGTAGGTACCGGTGTTATGGAGGAGCTAGCTGCTTCCATTTTCACCTACTTGGACTAAGTTGAAGATGGAGCCGTGAAAGCTCCTCCAAAATGTTAGTACGGATGAATATGTGAGTTTGCGTGGTGTCATCCCAGAGAGATGATGGAAATATCCATCATTACTCCAGTGTCCGATTTTCTGCAGCTGTAATATTTCATTTCAGAAAGTCGTGACTATTTGTGGGATTTTATGGGATAAGGTGGACCATCAGTTTCATAGTAGTTAATTTGTATGCTTAATTTTTTGGAGTTTCAGAATTTCTTCCTGGCTGAGAAGCAGGGTTTACAGGTTGATATTTCCACTGCATTTTTCTCTATTAACCCTTTGGAGCAGTGCAACGCATGCATTGTATCATGCAGTGTGATATTAAAAGTACAGCATCTGTTAATTCAGAAATTTTGATAAACAGCCATTTGAGATTAGTTCCAAGATAGGAAGCTCAGCTGACCATTACTTTTTGTCTGTGTATTGATTACCTGACTGTATCCTAGGTTATCTGGATGTTATGTCACCATCATAAACTTTCTCTCTAAGCAGGATGCTGTAAGTTTTCATACGTTGGTATTGTCTCACATCCTGGTGGCATTGCCAGCACCTGGCAGGTCACAACTACTGTTTAGCGCAGTCTGTAGTGATAATATGATTTATATTTCAATTGTGTTACTTGTGGCACGTGTCAGTCTCTGTTTAACCTATTTCAATGACTTAAAAGCATCTAAAGTAGCATGAACATCATACTGCTGGCAAGAGGATACACGTAACTTTGACAATCCAACAGAAACTTGAAATAGGAGACTGCGGATTGGTGGAGTTTGAAGAGTGGTTATGGCTTCATGCAATGTTGGATCCACTGTCTATGAAATAATGAATCAGAAGGTGTAGTTACGATCATGTATGATTTTGAACCAGCCATTGAAGGAGATTAAAATGGAATACTCCTCTCATTAGACGTGAAACCCAATTGTAGGAGCAGTAACAAAAAATTACATGTAAGAACTTAGGCCAGAATAGGTACCATCAGATTATCTGGAATATCTCATAGTCTGGAATGTTTCCATGCCAGATTAATGGAATGGTCATTTTTGTACAGCCGTATGGGGTTTTTCCTGATCCCACTGACTTAAAAAATTATGGTTCTGTCCAACAGAATGGGAAGGAATGTTGTTTATTTAGTATTTCGTCACTGTGCTCTTCCCCTCTTACTCTGAATAAGGTTTGGCAGCATGGCACAATTTATCACCTGGTGTGCCTACTTATGTCAGACTGCTTGTTACTGCCATTGTGGTCCAAAATCAACATGATATAAAAGCATGCTTATAGATTTCTGATCTTAATTTCTCTGTCACTTTCAGTCCCAAATGTGAGTATACCCAAATATTACTGATCAGACCCAACACCTAAAGTAGAAAACTTGGGGAGAGCAGAACTGGAGATTTATAGCTGTAAGAGATTTTCTGGGGGTACTTTGTTGTTGCGCTGGGACACTTGAAGGTATCCTGGGGGAATGAGTGCAATATGTAGTCCTCAATCCCACTAAAATCACCTGATTCACTCTTGCTTGCAGCATTCACAACCTAGCAGATGCATTTGTGCTTTGCTGGTAGGTGTGATTGTTCAAGTGGTTTCAATTAATTGGTAGATGATAATTTTGTCTAGAATGACACACAAGGAAGCAGAGTATAAATGCCAGTTCCAATTATGACATATATATATATATATATCAGTATCATAGTTTTCCTAAAAGGGCCTATACATGTTCAAGCAGTTGCACAACAGGGGTTATTGTACAACAGGGAGGGGATTGTAAGAGTGTGAATCTACACTCAGAGCCAGGTCTAGGCACTAGCAAAGCAAGTCTGTGCCTGGGGTAGCATGCTTCCAGGAGAGGATATTTAGCTCCTGCATATTTTTTGCAAGAATCCGTGACAGTTTTCACTAACCACAAGTTTTCTTCATTCGTATTTTTTCTAAAGTTTGAGCCGTCCAAAAAAGATTGGTGACAAGTGTGAGTAAAAATGGAAACAAAGGGGCACATCAAAAGACTGTTTGCCTGGGTTGGCAGAAAACAAATCAGTGTTGTCCACACCTGTATGCAATATCTGTATGCAAACATTGTATGTATTTAGCTAGTGGTTGTGGAAGTACATCTGAAACATGCGTGATTTCAGACGTCTGTGGCGGTGTAAATGAAATCTGCCTCGTGTTTGGATTTTATGCAGCGTAAATACCAAAACAGTGCAGGTCTCTTGTCTGAAGCAGTGTGTACCAATCATCATCATTCGTCTTTTGGAGAATAATAAAACTAGAAAATGGAAAACGAAGGAGAAAATGTGGCTGAAGGATTGGTTGGAGAAGAGGTCAGATTTTAGCCATGACAACCTCTCAAGAGAACTGGAAATGTTTTTGCCACTAGGCTGCAATTTATTTACAAATCCATCTTTCTGCTTTTGGTGAATCATTGGAAATTATTACTCCGTTTATTCAAAAAGAATACATGATTATGGTAGACTGTTGTGCAACACTTCAAATGAGATGATACACTGTCAAAGATGTTTGTACAATTTGCGTTGCACAAATTGTTTCATGGGTTGTATGCTGTATCATATAAACACCGACCATATGCTATGCGTGAAATAACAGTGTTGTATTCATGCTTTTGGATGATGTGATTATTCTTTGATAGACTGCCTAGAGCCCTTCCTTCTACCTTTCACTTGGTGCTTGTAGCGCAAATTGCACACTTTGAAACTCAACTTCAAATCAATCCAGATTTCAAGATGTGGGGAAAAAATAAATAATCAATTTCTCTTATCTGTAATTTTTACTAGGTAAAAACCAGCACTTTGTATTTGCTTCAGAAGCATTCAAGAGTGGGAAGCTCCTATCTGAGTTTGCAATGTGATCACAGGTATACAGTTATTCAGAAGTCTGTGGCATTTTGGACTAAGGGGTTAACTAATTCATAAACAGACTGCTAAATTGTATTTCATTAAATGTGAATGACAACTTTAAAGATATATGCTTTTTTGTGTGTGTATATAAGAGTATGCTTAAAAAGTCCAATCCTGTTATTTAAATAAAACCTTGTGTTTTGCAGATTCCGCTAGGGATTTAATTTCATTGCCAAAAGGTTAAGGCCAAATTAGCTGTGAGCATGTAGTTACAAATTCATTGAGTCACTTACTTGGTATGTAATTTATACAGTAGAGAAAAAATAATTACATGTACAAAATGATAGACTTGGAGAAGGCTCTGAATTAATAATTGTAAGTTATCAAAACTAGGCAAGCACATACTTTATTAGGTATTGTCAGAGATGCTGGAAGTGATTTTCCCTTGCTTGGAGACGTGCAGGCGTGGCACTGTGCACTTCCAAATGTTGCAGCCAGCATGGCAGGAGGAATTGCAGCAGTTTGTTAGTAATGTTCTTTTCAGGTTATCAGTAGTGTGAGGGTTTTTTTAAACACCGTACTCTTTAGCATAGCTCACAGGATGAGGTCTGGCAGAGTCAAGTCTGGAGATCAGGGTGGCCATTGTCCTTGCAAAATAATTCTGTGATTGTCCTTGCAAAATAATTCTGTGTCTGAATAAACTCTTGATATCTTGCAAGACCTGATTTCTGGTAGGGATAAGAGAATCTTCTCTTCTCCATAACTTATGGACTCGTGTTGGAGCATGAAGTTGACCACTCTAATGCTTAGGTTAAGACTGAGTAGAGCAGTACCTTTGTGTCTGCTGTGTGCCTTCATGGTGTGGTTGGGGACAATTTTACTTTATTTTCTTCCAAGGCCCAGTTAGATATATGACACATAGTCCCAGCTTGTTAAACAAGAGTTGTCTCCTGGCAATGAACCTGATGTACAAGTTAATGAATGTTGTCGAGCTAGACCTCATTGTCAGTGGTCATGTTGAAGAAAACGAGGCCCGACAAATGGCTACTAGCTGGAGCACCCTACATACCCAGTGGGTGTAGGCACTCCTCACAAACTGTGTATTGCTAGCAGCCTGTGAGCACATGTTTTGTTTTCCATGCTTCTCTTTGACAAATAGGGTTGGCTGTTCTCCTGCGTCATCTGATGTAAAGTCAGGAGGTGCTGTCACACATCCTGCACCTTGTTGCTGCTTTGTGCTGAGTCTGCAGGCTTCCTTTAGTTTCCAGGTTTTGCAGCATGTTCTGGGTAATGCTCTTTGCCTGTGCTACAGTGTGAAAATTTTCTGATCCCATGACCTAGTCGAATAGTACAAGAAAAACATGCTCTTCTGTTTTGAACATTGTGCTGCACTTGTGGAATTACAGACAGGAAGTGACAAACAGGGTGGATAATGGGTTAGTGTGTCCAACTTGGTAATGTATCCCTCTAGATACCTTCTTCTGGGTTTAATTATATCTATTAATGTGGGGGGGGGGGGGGAAAGCCAGAATTTAAGTTTCTCAGTTGGTGTTCCTTTAAAAAAAATAATTTTAAGCTCCTGTTTTT
>Ga0123353_10015794_pt1 | contig 10995 bp, 8 predicted proteins | sample TergutLab28metaG_3_FD_92763 | JGI IMG/M metagenome (GOLD analysis project Ga0123353, IMG submission 92763) | Labiotermes labralis P3 segment gut microbial communities from Petit-Saut dam, French Guiana - Lab288 P3 | ecosystem: Host-associated > Arthropoda: Insects > Digestive system > Gut ... | reverse complement strand
TAAGGTTTGATATGGTCCACCGTTAAGGAAATGAGGGGTGTTATAATAAGAAGGGGAAAAAAAGGGGGGGGGGGGACAAAAGGGGGGGGGGGGGGGGGAGAGGAGAGGTGCAGACAGGGTTTTGGTGGAGAAACCTGAGGGAAAGAGACCACTTGGAAGCAGTGGTGTACCAAGGAATTTTGTTCGGATTGGGGGGTTCAACAAATTCAGTTGAGGACAGAGGACAGAGATAACGGGGATCTGAGGGCGATAGCCCCCTGTTCAGGGGTTCTGGAGGCAGCTGTAATTTGGTACAAGAAATTTCCTTTCATATAGTAAAATTTTCTTAATTTTTGGTACTTTTTGGTACTATATATTACGACAACCAATTTATCTGTCATTGCTAATGTAAAATAATTACGAACCTAGGTAGTTTTAGAATTTTACTGCTTTTTTCCCGAACACCTTGGAGTGTTGGCTTCCTAAATTCAGCAATTTTTAACAGTTTTCACAACCGGGTTGATTTTTGGCACGATTTTGGAGGGCCTTCGGAATTTCGGGGGGGGGGGGTGTTTGAACCCCCAATCCCTCCTCGGTACGCCACTGCTTGGAAGACATAGGCGTAAATGAGGGTAATATTAAAATTGATCTTCAAGAAGTGGAATGAGGGAATGGTTGGGATTGAAATGGCTTTGGACAGAGATAGGAAACAGGCCCTTGCGAACGCAGTAATGTGCCTCCAGTTTCCAAAAAATGCTGTTAATTTCTTAATCAGCTAGGAACCTGCAATTTTCTCAAGAAGGACTCTGCTCCAATGAGTTAGTTTACAAGATTTTTTATGTTTGTTTGTTGTTTTTCAAACATTTTCACTGCAAGTTACAAACCCCTGTATAAGAAATACTAGTAATGGCGCGTGGTTTGGCACGCGAATTGAGAAACATCCAGCGGTGATCAACGGTCGATGTCAAGACCTGCAAGTGGTCTCGTTATTTAATAGTCATGCTTTCTACATATTGACACTACCAGCTACAGAAATATTTTGTGAATGCAGCTTTCAAAAATTAAAGTAGACCGAAACAACATTATGAAATACTTGAACGTCCATGCATTTAAAGGCAATCATCCATTGTCTTTGTAAGCATGACGTCCTTCAAAAATTTCCAGAAGCGGAAATTATTCATTCTCTCTTCAATAAAACACATTCAGATGCTAACGGATTCATGCAGGATTAATTTAGATCTTACAATTAATTTTAGTTTATTTGCCAATGTAAGATATTTACATAATAAAAAATTATTGAGTGCCAAGTTTTCTTCAGTTTTTGTCACTTTTAGATTTTGCAGATATTTTTTGACATTGACAAGCATAACAGATTTATTCGCCATAATAAAAATATTGAGTGAATTATTTGATTTGTTTTTTAAGCATATAATGGAATACAGACAAGAGAAGTTGTTTCTAAAAAAAATCTCCCGTGCCGGTATATGTTTGCTAACCATCCATTTGCAGACACCGTACTATGTACCAAATGTAAGTAATCTAAATTTAGCTTGGGATCATTTCACTATAGCGCAGTGCAATTTCCACTCTCTTATTTGCCCCGCGTTTATGTGAGGACGTACAGTTTAAGTCTGAAATAGGATTAACTTGCGTTACCACCACAGTTAAAGGCAATAAGGCATGAATATTGATCTCCATGGGTATTGTTCTTATTCTGGTTCCCTGGTGGGAATAGAAGAATGGCTTCTTTGCACTACACTAGTGGTTGCGCCATGACTCATTAACTAATTACCGCTGCAATCGCTGGTATTAGACCGATCTGATATCTCTGGAAGTTGCATGTCCTCCAAGCTAGGTTTAAAGTTGCACTGCCATGATCTGCCAGAATCTGACAGCGACTTCTCCTTCGCATCAGATACAATGGTTCCAGTGCCGATTAGACAGAGACATAACCTCCAATTCTGGTGTAAAGCAATCACATAAATTAAGTAGTAGCATATGATCCACGCCAGGAGTGTTGATCTTGGCATCACTGTTTGCTAGGTTTCATTTCGTTCTTGATCATAAATATAACAGATCAAATTGACTCCATAATTTGATGGTAAGGTCTGAAACTTCTGAGGATATTCCAAGTCCAAGTCACTATGCAACTGACAGTCTGAAACTTCTGAGGGTATTCCAAGTCCAAGTCACTATGCAACTGACAGTCTGAACTTTCTGCGGATGTTCCAAGTCCAAATCACTATGCAACTGACAGTCTGAATCTTCTGAGGATATTCCAAGTCCAAGTCACTATGCAACTGACAGTCTGAACCTCCTGAGGATATTCCAAGTCCAAATCACTATGCAACTGACAATCTGAACTTTCTGAGGACATTCCAAATCCAAATCACTATGCAACTGACAGTCTGAACCTTCTGAGGATGTTCCAAGTCCAAATCACTATGCAACTGATAGTCTGAACCTTCTGAGGACATTCCAAATCAATATGCAACTGACAGTCTGAATCTTCTGAGGACATTCCAAATCCAAATCACTATGCAACTGACAGTCTGAACCTTCTGAGGATATTCCAAGTCCAAATCACTATGCAACTGATAGTCTGAACCTTCTGAGGACATTCCAAATCCAAATCACTATGCAACTGACAGTCTGAACCTTCTGAGGATGTTCCAAATCCAAATCACTATGCAACTGACAGTCTGAATCTTCTGAGGATATTCCAAATCCAAATCACTATGCAACTGACAGTCTGAAACTTCTGAGGATATTCCAGGTCCAAGTCGCAATGCAACGGACAATCTGAGCCCCTCTGCGGCTCACGACCGGATATTACTAAATAGCGAGTCTGACCATTGCAGCCACAGTCGCCTAGGGCGGTTTGCGGACTGGTGAATGAAAACAAAGTGAATTTATTTCTTCGTTCTCCCCGATTTCCGAAAAAGCATCTCTTTGGTTGGATAGTCCACATGCTTTGCTCATCGGTTATTGTGAAAAGTAGCTGTGAAAATGAGGTTGGAGCGTTTGTGGAATGGCATTTATAAGGGAAAACAGAAGCACTCGAACAAGCCTGCCACAGTGCTGTTTTGACCATTATGAATCCCACAAAGACTAACCCTGGCTGGATCCAGATCACTCGTGGTGAGAAGCAGACAACTAATCTCCTGAGCCAGAGAAAACACTCTGTTACCACTATAAAAACCGAACGATAAATTGTGTTTAGAGAAATAATTGTTATTTTTTTAAGTAAGATATTCCATTGTGTTTTCTTATAATTAGCTAATAAGTAAAAAACGTTAATACAACTTTATTTTTTGTAATTTGTATAGCAACATGTTTCGACTTCAAAGGGCCATCCTCAGGCTAATACTTGATACGACACTCAAAAAGCTATACAATTGCGATAAAACAAAGCTGTACAAATTCAATTGTATAGATTTTTTAGTTTCATCAAATATTAGCTTGATGATGACCTTTTGGGGTCGAAACATATGCTGTACCCGGCCTATCTAGTGATCATCCTCGTCACAGGGAATATCGAGGGGGGGGGGATGGAGACGAAAGGAAAGGTACGTCAAATCGAAGTTACAGAAAATAGCCTCTTTTATTGAAGTCGAACCACTTAATGTTTACCACATCACACTTACATCGTGCTCACTGCCTTGATATTTCCGAATTGATCCCGTGGTTAATGCTTTCGCCACAAATGTCAGTCACTCTGTTGGCCACCTGACATCCATTCTGTAATACGATCCCCACACACCTGCAACAACGGTTGCTAAGATGAGAGCCCAAAACCGGAACAGCAGAGTGAGCAGAACAAACGTTGACTTGCCGACGCAAACGGCAAAAAAATTTATATCGGTTTTTAATAAAACCGTTACATCTCAAGGAGGCTGTTCCCGGGTTCGAACCTCGAACGGGCGGCTTAATTTCCTATAGATATTACTAACAATCAAGGCGTGTTAACGATTTTTTACTTATTAACTAAATAGTTAGTAAATAATGTGAAGATTATAAGCACATAAATTCACTTTTAAGTAAAACTATAGTTTGTTAATGTTACAGCAGCTGGTACACATAGTTACCATTGGACTGATAAGGGTTAGGATGCATATCTTAAAACATGCCTCCTAACCCTGGAACTTCTGTTTTTTTGGAGAGACTGACGGAAAGACCACTGCAGACTATGAAGCAAGCATTAAGGACAACACAGTGACCTCTCGATTATCCGTGCGTGGATTATCTGTTTTGCGGATTATACGTGCTATGATCGTAAGTTGCTAACGACTAATGCAGGCAGGAAATAACGTGATTTAGCGCCGAGTGCTTGAACAAAATACTTAGTACAAGCAAAAATCACAGTCTACGTCAAACTTTAGTGTTTAATTACAGGCTACTAATGTAGTATGTATAAAATAAATAAACCAGTTTTATTGCTTGTTCATGGCTCAATATGGATTATTCGTGTGTCTCAATTATCCGTCACACCCCTCCCCACCATTATCCCGGATAATGGAGAGTAAAGCAAAGTAAATTTCACCCTATAACGGGCCACGAAGACCCAGAGGGGGAGTAGAGGTGTAGCTATACTCTTTTTTAATCTCGGCGCTAGATGGGGGTTGGTGATCAACGCAACGCCCCGGCCGCTTTACCGCCGGGAATGACCCGGTACCCATTGTATGGGAGGCTGGGTGGGCCCCAGAGCCGGGATAGTCGGATAATCGAGAATACTGTATTTAAAATGGTCACCGCCATCACGCTTCTGACCGCTGTGTCACCCGCTAGGTGCAAATACATGTGCGATAAGCGGACGAATTAGCACAGAGCCAACTTTGGGCGTGGCATCCAGTATATCTCGTGCCAATTCCAACAACACAAGATACCAACAGTGTCCAGATGGCGCGAGAGCGCGATCGATCATTAAAGCTTCACACATCTGTGACAATCGATATTCATATCGATAAATACGATAATTTCCAATGTTTGCAATCCGCCTTGATATCTGAATTCTTTTATGACAGTTTGCTTAGCGATCACTTCAACTAAGTGCTTCGTTGATTGATTATTTCGTTTTAAGTGGACATTGTTAGGCTGGCGTCTGTTTTATGCTAGACATTCAAGACACAGTCGAATTCAAAACAGAATCAAACCGAAGTAGCTAGACTCTGGTTAAGATACCTTCTCCGGACCGGATGTCACTATTATGCCACCACGAATCAGTTATTAGAACACATTACAATGTGACAAGTTGAAGAAGGTCAGAGTTATGTTATGTGCTTTGATCCTTCACTTCTTTGCACTGACCTACTGCTTCCAATGTCAATTTTAGATGAAGTGGATATGTTGTTTCCGCATTATCGCTTTGCTTTGGTAGTGCAAAAAAATGCTGTATCCTCCCCCCCTCCAGAAATAACTAATTTATCTTACTAGTAGTTCATGTGTGTCTTCTGATACAGGAACATAAAACAACCGGGAGCAAACATCCGAAATACGTCCGCCTCAGCAGGAAAACTCGTTTCCCGGTTCGTGTAATCTTCACACTTCAGCGACGCCGCTCAATAGGCTGTACCAGTGTTTCCTTTCCGTTCGGAATGGCGACATCAGCGAATCGAAAATTGTAACACTTTAATCAGCAGGATTGCGTTGCTGAAGAGCGTTTAACTATATGGGCCAATCACGAATGCTGTAAAGAAACACAAATCCGAACTTACTTATAACCAACTTAACAAATAAAGGCCAATGGAAGTTACGGTAATACATGTTTGCGATCTCTAAATCACACACTGTGCAGACCTATATTTTGCCGTTAAGATGTGAGGAGCATTATTTGACAGAATTCCTTACATCACCTAAATGTTTCCGTATGCAGGCCTAATAAAATATCTTTCGCTTCCAACTACATAGATATTCCAAACATCAAATTGCTTTATGTAGCAAAGTTAAGGTGGGGTTACACGTGAGACTAAAACTCGCGAGAGTCTCTCACAGCTACTCTCGAGTGACGTTCTCTCACATACAACCGCCTTCAAGAGCCAACATTCGAAGACCATGGGAACTTCGCGGAGATTTGGCTTGACAGCACTTCCCAAAGGCCCGTGTACAGCACCGGCAAGCTTCCTCTCAGGTATAGTCTCGATTAGACCAGATAAATCGGTGTAGATGTGAGTAGCTACATAAATGGCAGCTCGAAGGGTATGGACAAAGGACGAAACGATGAAGTTAGTAAGTTTATATGCACGACCGGAGGTCTGGCATAACAGGCACACACATTATAAAGGTGAAAAAAGAGACTCTTGGTTTTCAATAGGCGATGCCTTGAACGCTACTTCGACTGGAGTGCAGCGAAAAACTCACAACCCATCGAAATCCACTGACTTCATGGTGTTGCATATGCTGTATTAAGGAACACTAATGGGGACTTGTTTGTGTGGGGTCCATCACGGGCTATGACTCCTCATTCTTGAGGTTTCTATATTATGCACAAGGACGCAACACAGTCGGTAGGATTCCTCTGGACAAGTGATAAGTTCGTCACCGAGACTTCTGACTACACACAACACTTACAACGGAGAGAACGCCATGCCCCCGGTGGGATTCGAACCCACAATCTCAGCAGCCAAGCGGCCGCTGACCTACGCGTTGTCACTGGGACCGGCACAATTATAATTCTGGGCGAACAAAAGTTAGCATGAGAAGAGGAGACTCTTACTGGTACGTTGTCACCTCTCTCTTGCTTAAACCACTGAAGCGGCACCTCATTGACGTCACTTCGTTCAGGCTTTCGAAATCACTTTACTCTCGATCCGTTCCGTTCAAACGCACAAATAATATAGGTTCTGTTTTACCATATCGCTTGGATCGTAGAATTTACGAGATCAAATTTCCGACAGACGTTAGCTTTTTTGTTTCTTTCTTTCCATTTTCTGATTCTCGTGTCACTTTAAAGTCATCTTCGTCTCTCAAAACCTTCCTTCTGTTCGTCACTTTAGCCATGTTATCACTTTACCATCTCCTGTTTACTGCAGAAGTAGGAAAGTAGAAAGAAACTTTACGCCACAAAGTGAAGTACCGTTGGGATCCTCGCTCTTCTGGGATGTTACGCAGGGCAGATTGGTAGCTAGTTACCGAAGTTTCGGGACAACATATCGGTCTCATCTTGTAGTGTCAAGCAGTCCAAGAAAAGTCGGTAATTATCAATTTACGCTGCTTAACATACCACAAGAACGAAGATCCTATTTACAACGCCGCGGAAGACCAAAATCATGAATTACCCTTACTATTTTCATTTTCTAGGCCTCGAATTTACAGGCCTATATCTACCTGAAGGAGTAGGGGGCTTGTTTTTTAAGGACGAGGATAGGGTTGAATTCTCAAATAGCATACTTCTTGAAAAATTATATTCGAACGAATGACTCCAATGTCGTTCATTCCTTGTATATGTTATTATATTTGTCGCAACAAAGCAGGATAGGACATGTGCCTTACGGGGAACTAGTAGGCACCACAGAATGTGTAGCGTTATAGCCGAGATGTCGCACAAACCGAGGTTCTTATAACCGAGTTCAACTCTACTACTTACAGTTCTTTTCCACTGAGCCTCCCAAAAATGTTATTTCAATGATAGAAGCTTAAAAATAAAGTTTGCTGTTTATAAAAGCATAAAACACGTATAGAAACTCTTTTATGTTTACCGTCAAGGATGTGAAATTTTTACACCATTTGAAGCCAGGGAACGAGGATTGGTAATTATTTACAAATCTGCCGTATTTAGGCATTCTTTACGAATTAAAAAATAAAACATGAAATGTGGAAGGGGAGACAACTTTAGTCGGTCCACCAATTGGTGACCTAGTATCAGTCACTGAAATGTTTGTCGGATTTTCATGAAATTTCGTATAAAAGTTCTTTAAGAAAAGCTGTAAAGCAAGAGTGAGTTACATGAAAACCGGGTCGTTGACAGTCATACTGTTTACTAGGGGGCGTAAATATCGGAGCCCTCAACATAATACAGCTGAGCTGTTGGATGCTCCTCGGAAAAAAACCAGACCATTGAATGTAAATTAGCGTAGATGAAGTTGTATTCATACTTTCGACATTTACTGTCCGATTTGGGTGAAATTCGATATAACAGATCTGCATGTAATGGAGTTGAACATTTGTAAGTTTCGTGAAAATGGGTGTGGGAAAGGCCGTTTATGAAATTACGTTTTAGGGTTACACCGTGAAAACGTAGGACATTCTAAATGTAAACGACGGTTGTGTTCCACCCCAGTGAGTACCAGTCCTTGTGCTTATACAAGCACGGCCGCTCAGCAACTTCGGCAAAATTACCCCTGCCAGCGGGAAGCAGAAAATTCTTGATACAAAATGAAGAAGGAATAAACATACGTACTATTTTTTTGTACAATTTTAGCTTCCGTTCATAGTTTTCCTATAAAACTGGTGGAATTGCTTCGGCATTCTATTTCCGCATAGCCAGCAAATGGGTTAGAAGACGTTTTCTCATTTCGAATGGCTCCGCGCGCAACACAATTCTATGTTGGGCGCAAAAAGTTGTCCGCGAGCTATGGGTTGAAATGGTCTGGTATGCAGGAATACAGAACAGCGGTGGCTGTGCGGTCTAAGGCCGCTTGATACCTGGGATTGGGCGTTCAAATCCCGCTGAGGGCATGAATAATCTCTTCTTGTGTTTCTTTTGTAAGTAGAGGTCTCTGCGACAAGCTGATCACTTGTTCAGAGGAGTCATACCGTGTGTGTGTGTGTGTGTGTGTGTGTGTGTGTGTGTGTGCGTCTAAATGTGTGATCTAGAAGCCTAAAAAAAAAAGGCGGACGATGTGGGTTGTAGAACCACAGAAGACAAAATCACTTCCTTGAAGTAAACTTAAAGCAATGAGACAATTCTTCTAGTATCGCTATAAAAACAATATTTTGAATATTTCATAATTTATGCTTCGTAATTTGTTCCTTTAACGAATTCCCTGCAATAGTTCTAAGGATTTTCACGTCACAGCATCACTCTTGGCGCTACAGCCCTGGGTGAACCTTGACCTTCTCAACAATCCGCCTTCATTTCTCTCTATCTTGCATCGTCTCAATCCACTGCTTTATCCTTATTGCCTTCAGGTCTGCTACCACATCGTCCATCCATCTCAAACGAGGTCTTCCTTTTTTTCTTCCTACAAACAGTCTTTCTTCCATAATGCAATAATATCTATCTTATATTTCATAATTTATTTACTAATTTCTTGCATCTTCCCTGGTATTAACATTGTCCTAACATTCCAGGTTGTCATTGTCAAGTCCGATTTCCAGACTTCTTTCATCAAAGCTTGTTTCTCATCCTTCCGAGGCTGATTGCTAGGTTTTGAAACAAATTATTTTAACGGTGTGGGGTTGTAAGACCCACGCCCAACCCCCAACCTGGAGGACCAGGGTATCTCTTTTCGTATGGGTCATCGCCCTTGACCTGTCTGGCATGGGAGGCCCTACCAGTAGCATACGCTACCGCCGGCATAGCTCTCGGGTTCACATGACCACGCAAGCCCCTCCACTGCGTCAAAGTAGTGATACCTTTGGGGGGGGGGGAGGATTTTCATGTAAACATCTAAAATTATGTTGATTGAACTGAATTCCAGAAGGTATGACCTGTAATTACAAGTAAACCCGGGTCCAGCACGATATGCAGCGATGTGACTGATAGAACGAAAGGATCGGGTCAAAGGGCCGGAGCACCTAGTGGATCCGTCATGAACAGATAAAATCTAAGTAGAATTGTTTTGTTCCTTAATTGGCATTGGCGGTGAAACTGCGGATTCGGGTGGGTGGTTAGGTGGTTGGCGAGAGGTTGGGGGAGTGGGGTGGGCGGGTAGAACAGACAGGACAGTCGGCAAACAGCAAAAACCACAACGACTTCTGCAATATTTTATATATATATATATATACTCCCCGACCTACTTGAAAGTCTGGCGCAAATACAATTTTGCGCAAATCGAAACTGATTATATACAGGGGTGCTGATATGTCCGTAGCCCGACCAGGAAGGAAACAAGCTAATGTTTCTGTCAGAATGGCGTGAATTTCCTTCGGCGCCTTGCCTTGCAGAAAAAAAAAACTTGATGACAGCTCGTGTCTCGATGTTGTTGAAATCGCGCGCGTCCCTGACATGCTTCCGAGCTTTTTTCCGTCCTGGTCGGGCTAAGGACTTATCAGCACCCCAATACATATGGTCAGTGACGTAAATACACACAAGAGAGTGTAGCTGAAATACAAACACCAACACACTGGACCTGATCGGCCGCAGCCTGACCGCTCCACCGACTGTTGTCGCACACCAGTACTCTTCCGCCACCTTCGCCTCTCTGCGTTTTCGTCTCCGCAAGGAAAAATCCGGCGCCTTCAAAAATTTTATTTTTTTCTTGTTTTTACTTTTGAAAGTTTCGTTAAGTCTGAGGCTGCGTAACTTAAAGTTGCGTTAAGTCCGGGATTGTCTGTACACCAAAATACCAAAGTGGCAGACGTATCTTACCGTTGCATGCCGCAAAATGTCCTTACGTCCGCACAGACCCACCATCTTGTGCTTAAATTTTAAGTCTTCGGTTTAATTAAATTTTACTCCCAGTAAATGATAGGCCTACAAAGTTTTTCGGTAGGGGACTTCTGAAATATAAAAAATAACCCCGTATTTCACGATGCATAACCGCGTGTAAACGCCGCAGTGATGAGGACTTTCGAAATAGAGATAGTTACTGGTGCTGCAGTGGGGGGAAAGGAAGCTGAGAGTGTTTGAGAACATGGCGTTGAGAATATTTGGACCTAGGAGGGACGAGGTAACTGGGGAATGGAGGAGATTGCATAACGAAGAGCTAAATGATTTGTATCCCTCACCCAATATTGTGCGGGTGATAAAATCGAGAAGAATGAGATGGGCTGGGCATGTGGCGCGTATGGGTGAGGAGAGGGGGTTGTATAGGGTCTTGGTGGGGAAACCGGAGGGAAGGAGACCACTGGGGAGAC
>Ga0123353_10015793_pt1 | contig 10996 bp, 3 predicted proteins | sample TergutLab28metaG_3_FD_92763 | JGI IMG/M metagenome (GOLD analysis project Ga0123353, IMG submission 92763) | Labiotermes labralis P3 segment gut microbial communities from Petit-Saut dam, French Guiana - Lab288 P3 | ecosystem: Host-associated > Arthropoda: Insects > Digestive system > Gut ... | reverse complement strand
TTCCAGATATTACAAATTTGAAGGCAAGAATAACAGACGCTTTTGCTACAATAACTGAACACATGTTGGAGAACACGTGGAGAGAAATTGATAGTCGATTAGACGTTCTCCGTGCAACAAAAGGAGCACATGTTGAAGTGTACTAATGTGTTTAAAAAAAACTTCTTGAGTTATATTTTGGAAAAAAAATGTTTGTATTCCACGTACAGTAGTTTTCTTGTAATAAATGTTTGTAATCAGGGAAAGAAATTATGCTCACCCTGTATTTATCTTAGTAATTAACCAACTTAACGCACAAAATTTTGTTTTACAATAAGTTTATTTCATGCCTCTACATGTTTCGAGCACCATGTGCTCATCATCAGGGGGTCAAAATTGTATCATGCAGCCTCTGGTATCATCACGCTGAAACAAGTGAGTGGTCTAAAATTACTAAAATACAAATTGTGAAGTCCGAAACCTAAAGCTTACTAAAATACAATTCTATAAATATGAGCAAATAGTAGTAAAATTATTAAAACTAATTGCTCATATTTATAGAATTGTATTTTAGTAATTTTAGACCACTCACTTGTTTCAGTGTGATGATACCAGAGGCTGTATGATACAATTTTGACCTCATGATGATGAGCACATGGTGCTCGAAACATGTAGAGGCATGAAATAAACTTATTATAAAACAAAATTTTGTGCGTCAAGTTGGTTAACTACTAAGATTTTAAAAAAATGTATCAGCTGTTCATAACATATAACAAAGGATTAAACGATATGTAATAGGAGACATTCCAGTTTCTTACAGAACTGACAATAATGATTACCGTGTTCTGCAATGTGACGACGGAAAATCTGGTAGACATTTACGGAAAGAACGGCGTTGTATCATAAAAAACTTTAATCGCTAGATTATGCGTGATTAATCAAGAAGGAAGGTTGATGCAAGAGATGTGATGTATTTGGCTGTACAGAGCTCAACCACAAAAATCCCAGGTCAGAGTGCTGGCGTAATTGTAGTTCGATTGGATACATTAACTTGTGAGTGGGTATTTAAATGACGGACTTGTGCGTTCCATGAAAGCTGGGGGACCTACTGCTTAAGCGACTCTTACTTTATCAACAAGGATTCTGCTCAAACGAATTAATTTATTCAAATTATTGTACGACATTTTTCCAAATACAGAAGCCATTTCTTTCTTTCTTTCTTTTTATGGCGCTGCGCCCCAACGGGGACCCGGGTCTTCTCATTCATGAGGTTTCCAGATCACACACGACGCATCCCAGTCGGTTGGACTCCTCTGGACGAGTGACAAGCTTGTCGCAGAAACACAGAGTCCATACACATCGTCGAATAATACGATAAGATATTAATCAATAGTTATCTTAAGACTAATTTCAATGAGTTGATCGTCGCACATTTAAAAATATCATCCTATCATTCGTTTCAAGAGAATTCACAAAACCTGAAAAAAAAACTCATTCATCTGAGGTACCCGTTTTTCTGGGATATGACTCCGTCACAATGGGTAACTGTTTACCGACGTTTCGAGTTATCGCAGTGGTCTCGAAACGTACGGAAGCAATTAACCAGTGACAATGCCTCATACCCTAGGAAGAACTGATACTTCCGATACAGCGCTGTGACAACCTAACAAGACGGGCAATGTACTATAACGTAAGACTGAGGCGCTTCGTGAAACCATTGTTGCTCTGGAAAACAATAAGCATTACATATTCTGAGAGTGTGTTTGTGACCTTAGTTATCCAGTACGCAACGCGCATGCGTCATACTGTCACCTTGGCCTGCCCGGCTACGCAAAAGTTTTGCAAACTGTCTCACAAACGGCACGGTTTTCGAAAAAAAAGTTATTGAATACAAAATGTACGTTTTAAGTTTTTCTACAGCTTTTGTACGAAAGATATCTAATTTTCTGAAGAAGAACTGAACGAGATATGATCAGATATGTATATTGGTCTTCATGTAAAATACCCGCCATTCTTGTCAGATTTTATTGAGCGTTGATTTTTCTCGACAGAATTTCGAAAAAAAGAATTTAAATCTCAAATGTCATCTGCTCAGTGGCAGCCGCGTTGTTTCATGAGAACGGACGGACAGACAAACATCACGAAGCTAGTAGTCGCTTTTCGCAATTTTTCGAACGTGCCCAAAACTCGGCATTTCAATCAGCTGATATCACGATTACATTCAAAGCAGGCCTCTCGCCTATTCATTGCAACTGCACTGCAGCTACAATGATTTGCTTGGTTCCAGATATTATAAACAAGGCATGTGCAGTGAATTCCTCCGTCTGCACTGTACCAAGTAAAATCAACATATCATAGTGACAGGCTTGGAAACTCGTTGGATGTCATGCAGAGTGGATATTCAAACGTACAAAGGCTGTCTGTACGTAACTGACTGCGGTAATGCGGTTAATTCCTGCCATGAAAGTTCCCATTTTCCGCAGTACTGCCAACAGAACCGTGCATAATTTGTCGTACAAAACCCATTCACCCCGTCGCTGATCACAGGATTCATTCTGAAGCGGCCAACAACCCGAATAACACACGTGGCCACATTTGCGCATGTCCCTGCGGAGGGCCAGATGTAAATCAGAACCGAAGTGTTAGGGTTTCAATCATGGCCACCACTCACTTCCCTGCAGCGAATTTCTTTTTGAGAAGCTATCAAACAACACAAGTGATCAAAACATTAGTCGCCTTTTACGAAATACGAAAGTTGATATCCAACTTCTTACGAGTTAGTCACTGAACTACTACAACCTTATGTGTATCAAATTTGAAAGGCAAAGTTGACCCTGTGCACGCCATGAAGTCGTATTGGGGTGGAGGTATAGCTCCAGACATTCTTAACCTTAGCATTAGATAGGAACGGGTAGTCAGGTTCACGCTCCTGCCGCCATATTTCTGGAGGCGGATCCATCGGAAACAGCTCAATAAGAGGCTTGCTGGGCTCCATAACCGATGTGAAGAATTTGCAGAAGAGAAAAATCCCCTGAACCTGCCGGAATCTAAACATGATTCCTCCTTTTTCCAGCCCATAGCCTAATGACTACACCGACTGAGCTATCTCGGCTCTTCTAAGCCAGACTATTCTAGTTCACGTCGTAGTAATAATCTACATTTTAACATTATTCTACCGTCTACTACCAACGTCCACCTACTGCCCTCTTTACTTTATTATCCATACATTATTCCTTGAAGATGGAGTCAGTGAAGTTACACCTAAAATCCTACTTCTGGTCCGAATTGATGCAGTTCATTGTCAGAAAATAGCCTGTAACAAAAACTTCAGCTCTGTTCATCGAAGGGCTGCTAATTTGTTCCGATTCTGACACAATATCAGGTAAAACAAGATCCATTCTAAACTTTTTTTAGATAAATAAATAAATAAGCAGTAGGTAGCGACAAAACGTCGGTATATTTCTACCAGAGTAACGATATCATATCCCACAGGGCACTACACTTCCCAGTCACCAACATGTGAATCTAAAATCTGACGCAAAGCAAGACACATTGAAACGATTGTACGTGTTCACAAATCACAGACCCTTGAAACCCAAAAGAAGAGTCCAAACACAGTGTTGTTTAGCAATCGTAAGTTACGGAGCATTCTGGGAAATAAAAAGAAAACGAACAAAAATAAGGAAAGATGATATTTGTAAGCTATTTACCTGTAATAAAACTGGACTGAAAAATTACACTGTAATAAACTACAAGCAGTGGCGTACCCAGGAATTTTTCGGGGGGGGGGTTCAACAAATTCAGTTGAGGACAGAGGACAGAGAGAACAGGGATCTGGGGGCGGTAGCCCCATAGTCAGGGGTTCTGGAGGCAGCTGTAATTTGGTACAAGAAATTTCATTTCATATAGTAAAATTTTCTTAATTTTTGGTAAATTAAGACTATTTGTGATGACAACCAATTTATTTGTCATTGCTAATGTAAAACAATTGCGAACCTAGGTAGTTTTAGAATTTTACCGTCTTTTTCCCGAACATCTTGGGGTGTTGGCGTCCTAAATTCAGCAATGTTTAACAGTTTTCACAATCGGGTTGAGTTTGGCACGATTTTGGAGGGCCTTCGGAATTTCGGGGCGGGGGGGTTAACCCCCCTCGGTACGCCACTGACTACAAGGACTTCGCTGATTAATGCTTAGGTGTCTAATTAATGTAGTAAATGTGAAATAAAAGTGTAAAGCAACAGTATTTATGTAAAATAAAGCTTTAGATGTACCCAACAAAACATATAACAGACAATGTATAATTTAACGTAACAAAACGACTGGATATATTTACAGTTTTTGTGTATTCGACATTTGCCACGACGGGACTTTTCACAAAATTGTGGTACTTGTACTGTCAATCAAGAATTCGAATACAGTAGAGTAATTGTTTACTTTCGTGTAATTTTGATCACCACCAAAAAAATAATAATCAAAAGCAAAGCACATAATTTTGTGAGCTGAAATCCTGGCAAAAACTACCACCTACATAAAGTACAGATCAGAAAATAAGGAAAATTATTGCCAGGAAATAAGGAGGAAAAAGCTGTTGAATAAGGGAGAAAGACAGACAATTTTGCGTCATCATAAGACAGTAAAACCTCACTACTGCATTTCGCACTCTACCCAACAGAATTTCACACACATCTATCCCTTCTTACATTCCCGTTTGTTTCACGCCTTTCTCCTTCAATGCCCCTTGCCAATTTACATTATTTCTTCATTTCAGCCCACTTATTAAAAAAAAACTTCTATAACTACAAGCATGTACACCGAGTGGTGGTAGTAAGAGACGAACACAATCTGTCGGTGCGAGACAGTCAAGATCCACCTATAGTTCGGTCGGTATTGCAGTCTCTGCCTCAGCCAAGACGCAGTTATTTCCAGAGAGCAGCAGCGCTTATTCTATTACAGCGGTTTCAAGTTCATGGTGTGCCTATTCAGTGAAAATGATTTTACAGTCACCCCCTCCCGCCCAGGGACTATTTATATAACTGCGTGTAAAGGAAAGGAATATCTATGGAAACCGAAGGCAGAAATGGAAATTGTCAAAATTTCTCGTTAAAGTTTCAAATGTTTTGACACTAGTATTAAGCAAAAAACAAAAGAGGCCATGTACGTGTAACGTAATAATGAGGCGCGGTCGCGTGACAATTCTTGTCGTCGAAAAGGAAAAAGGATTACATATTATGAGTATTTGTCTGTAGGCTTAGTTTTCAAGCATGCAAAGCGCTATCGCCTTACTATGCTGTCATTTGTGGTCAGTCTGTTCTGTCAAATTTTTCCACATTATGTCATATATGGCATGAATTTCGGAGAAAACTTGTGGATCATAAAATTTGCGTTTCGATTTTCGTACAATATTTTTCTATAAAACATTTCTAATTCTTATAAAAAATTCAACGAGATATTACCATAAAGGTAAACAGGTCTTCATGTAAAGTACTTGCTTTTCTTGTAAAACTGTCATAAAACTTGAATTATTTCGACATATTTTCGGAAAACACTCAAATATCAAATTTCGTCAAAATCCTGCCAGTGGAAACCATGTTGTTAAATGCGGACAAAAAGACAGACCTGGAGCTAGTAGTCGCTTTTCTCAGTTTTTGTGAACACGCCCAAAAAAATCTGGGCTCAAAAGGGAAAATTTTCTTACTGGTCTATTCGCATAATACAGACGATAGAATTGCGTTTGCAAAATCAGCGAAGCAAACTTGATTTTTCTAATGTCGTAAAATTTAAAGGAAATAACCTCAAGTTACTGTCTGATAGATGTAGTATGGGATTCACCATAAAATACGCTATCTCCATGAAACGTTGGAAATATTTACATGCTTAACAATAAAATTATTTCACCAAAAGAAAAACAAGAGAAGACAAGAAAAATATATGAAACATAAATTAAACGCTGTCGGCGAACTGGGAAATTCTGCCCACACGACAAAGCAAACGCGTGATAGCATATAGGCTCACCATCACACCCATTACTGTGAGTGCCACAAACATGTATATTTTCAATTTCACAAGTAGTTAATCGAAAACTTACCACTTTCTCGAGGTCGTTGCATACCTTGTAAAGACAGGGGTGGTACGCTGCATCGATTCGTAAACAATCATCGACCTACCATAGTACCTTCAATTTTGGGTGAAGACGGGGGAGGGGGGCGGGGGGGGGGTTAAGTAATCGAAGAACTGTAAATTTTTCGTGGACTGGATTCTGGACACGTAGGCATTACGCTCTTTCGCAACGTCACTAACTATATACCAATCCACAAGGCGTAACACTGCAATAGACACGCATCTTTATAAATACCTCCGTGATAAAGCCAAAACTTTGACAAGGTCGCTGTAGCAATTTGTGGGCTGTTTCTGCTTATGAGCTGGCAAGCGTACCACAGTCAGCGCCTGCTCGACTTCCTACCACATACCATTTGAAAACGTCACTTGACGTCACATAGCTGATAGTGCAAAGGTCACGCCAATAGGGGCGAGTCTGCCTCCCCGATCGTCTGCTACGAGAGACTGAATTCAGTCGTCATTGTCGTCAAACTACATTTCGGTTCCGATGGTGATATCCATATCCGATTATGGAGGTTCTCGCAGCAATGGTACTGTTAACCGATACTTTTGCGACGTTACGCCATATCGACAGGCATACCATACTGCCTTAATTTCCCACGTCAATTAAACCAGGAAAAATTAAACTCTTTTGGATTGCATAACCAAAAATATGAAGTCACTATGATCGTGTACAAAAACGGTACCAACAAATGCGTATAAGTGCATTGAAAATAGTTTATATAAACAACGAACTCCTACATGTTTCGGCCAAATATGTATCATCTTCAGCGACGTTAAGATACAAAGGTTAGATACAGTAAAGTGTAAAATGAAATACAGAGACACCTCGGCTAACGAGTGATCCTGCTAACGAATTTTTCGGCCACCGAAGATTTTTTTCGTTGTTTTTCGGACTCGGCTAACGAACATGGATTCGGCTAACGAATGTTTTAGTGGATGCGCGCGCTAACATAAAGCAGCAAACATTCCATTCCAGGAGCTTATCTTTTTCCGTCTGTATGTGTGTTTCGGCTAACGAATGTGATTCCGGAGCGAATTATCTTCGTTAGCCGAGGTATCACTGTATAAAAGTATCAGAACCAGGCCAAACATGTAATATCTCTGAAGATGGCGAAATTTTTGGTCGAAACATGCGTGCGTCACTGTATACATAACATACGCGTAATTTCAATATAATTGTGTGAATTTCGTTAATTAATGCAACAGTGGCAGAACTCAAAAATTGTCATTTGGAGTTAATACTACGATTGTGATAAAAATATAACAACTAAATCTGAAAACACCAGCACACTTATTAGACAAAACACACCCCGCTAGATGCCATTATTATAGGATGTAGTTGCATTTTTTAGCTCAATCGTAGTACCAACTGCAAATGGGCAACTTTTGGATTGGGTCACTATTGCATTCAGTAAGCGATTCGTTGGTACAGTTACTGTATAGGCTATATTCGAATATTGCACGGATCATGGATCAAAATACAACACTATGTACCTTCGAAACGACGGTCAATTGTTACCAGAATACAAGGCGTTTTAAGTTACGCTTGCGACTAATGTATTTTAACGTTTTCCAAACGTAGACACTTTTGGAAATTTGCCTTACATAACGTAAACGCTGGACTTTCTGAAGGTCGCGGCCTTATACTTAACGTTAAAGACGCTATAATTTCCATTAACGTTTAAGAACGCCACGAGTCTGCCACTCATGTTACACTAGCATTTTAGTAGCAATGTGAACCTAACAGTTGCAGGCACAAATATTGCTTACCCTGTTTCGTTTCTCAACAGCATCTTCCATTAATTGGACCAATGACCAGAACCACAGAAAGCAGCTAACCTGATTTATAAATTTAACGTTCATAGGTCCGTGCATCGCTAATACATTCGCAGAGTATAAGCAAAAATATGCGACGTTTCTAAATTTATTTATTTCTGTAAGACGCTCTACATGTTTCAGACGGGTTTTCCGTCCATCATCAGGAGCTCAAAACTGCACATACAGCGTCAGGTGTTTGTCAGATCAGTACTGCTACCTGCTACTGACCGTCCATGGAATTTCTTGACAAGCCGAGAACCCGTTAGCTTCACAAGAAGGACTCCGCTCCATGGACTGAGTAATTTAATTTTATGTCTGTGTATTGGTTCAAATTTTATTTTTATGCGTCGTGTATGACAACAGAATAGAATAATATTCTACAATTTTAACAACCTATAAAACAGGACTGCGCAGCTATTACGTCACACACAAAGAATCAGCCCTCTCGATCCTTACTAAAATTAGCACAGACATATCGTCCACAGACGTTACACTCAAATGGTAGCTGAAAGGGCAAACCTAGAGACAGGACTGGCATTGTATTTGTTGTAGGTTTCGTGTTCTGTGCACTACAGAACAAGTAACTTAGAACTACTCTGGTACATTAGCGGCATTACGTCACATATACATTACAATAACTGTGATTTTTACATGTCAGTACTTCGGAACACACGAACGTAGAGAGCCATATTCACGATAACGGGTCATAAGAGTCCAACAACCTCCACCGAAACACAGGGTGTTCCATAAGTAAGAAAGCTATATACGAATGTTTAACCTAACCCAATAAAAAAGTTTACGGGTTATAAAATAAGCAAACTCAACGTAACTTCAACCTCCATCAAGTCTTGCGTGAATACTCAATACTTTTATTTCAACCAATTTAACTATCGTTGTATATGTTTAAATATAATTATTCTATACGGAATAATATTCGATTTACGTATCTTAACGTTTTAACTGTTCAGGAGAGGCCTTGAACTTAGCATACACTTCCATTTCTGTTACTGTACAGCTAACCGACGAAGGCCGACACATACAGCCGAAAAATGTTGTAGAAGATGAATGGATGCATAGTGTTTAGAGGGCTGTGTTCGTTCTGAAGAGAAATGCAGATTTGATATCCTGAGGACCGTGCTTTGTGATATATTCGTATAATAGAAGCCAACAAATTTAACATTCATATGTCCGTGCAACGCTAATATATTCGCAGCACATAACCAACAAAATGCAACGTTTCACAATTTATTTATTTCTGTAAGACGCTCTACATGTTTCAGACGGGTTTTCCGTCCATCATCAGGAGCTCAAAACTGCACATACAGCGTTAGGCACTATTTTTCAGACCAATGCTGCTACCTACTGTTAGCTTGGCTAGCAGTAGGTAGCAGTATTGGTCTGACAAATACCTGACGCTGTATGTACAGTTTTGACCTCCTGATGATGGAAGGAAAAACCGTCTGAAACATGTAGAACGTTTTACAGAAATAAATAAATTGTGAAACGTTGCATCTTATTGGTTATACGCTGCGTATATAGAAGCCAACAAGATTCATTACTTCTCAGCTTTATTTTGATTTACAACTTTACATGTTTCGGACAGACTTACTCTCCACCATCGGGAGTCATACTATTTATGTTGACTGTCTGCTAGCAGACTGTCAACATAAATAGTATGACAAATACCAATTGTTGTGAATACAGTATCAAGACTCCTGATGATGGACAGTAAGTCTGTCCGAAACATGTAGAGTTGTTTATGAAAATAAAGTTGAGAAATGGTGCAGCTTGTTGGCTTCTATTATACTAAGAAATGCGGATGTCGAAAATTTGGTAGGTCTGGCTGGCAGCTGCTGTTTTATCTGCAAAGCGTTCTAATGTGATTTAATCTTGAGAAATACCATAAAAATTAATTTAAAAGCACAGTAAAAATTACTGGCCCTTTCGTAATATGTAGTCGTCTGTTAGGAAAATTGCACAACTCAATGGATCATACGAAACAGTTAATAAACTCCACAGTTTCGGAGAGATTCGTTCTCTCTATCAGAGCTGAATTAAAAACCAACATTTCGGAGAAATTCGCTCCCTCTCTCTGTCAAAGCTGAATTAAAACCCAAAGTTGCGGATGGCCGAACTGTCTCAATCATCAACTGGATGGACAGAATGTCTCCAAATTTTTCGTTGTTAATTTTGATTAGGCTGATCATCTGCGAAAATTGTTGGGTACAGTGGGCTCAGTTTAGACAGCAGGCCTGGCAATATAACATTCAAAGTGCCTTCTTTCCACCTAACACGTATGTTTAACTTTAGATGTACAGAAAGCTTTCTCCTCCCCGGAATTAACCATAACAGTGGGCAAGCAATTCGTTATGGCTCACTACGATACGAATGCCACCGATCCTCGTAACTGCTAATTAACCCTCTCCATCCTTCCGCTTAAGTTAATAAAAAAACTCCGGGCTTATAAATTAGGACTAACCGGAAAATAGAAACTCCAGTAATGTTTCCATGATGTAGCTGAAGTGCAATGTGTTCTGGCATTCATTTCAGCTTAAATAGAAACCCTTCATTAATTGCGTTCATTTGTATAATCATAACAGTTTGCCTCAAGTATATTTAGTTACAGAAGACTGTACAAAAGGCACAATGAGTACACTTACAGACAGGACAAAGCTTCGGAATTAATTGGAAACCGCGAAATGTGAACATAAAGTATGCAAACACAAGAATCTGAGACTGTGCTAATGTGACAATGTGATAAAGTAACAATGTGGCAATATGTTAATGTGATAATATGACATTGTGATAATGTGATAATGTGACGTGATAATGTGGCAATATGTTAATGTGATAATGTGAGAGTGTGATAATGTGGCGATATGTTTATGTGATAATATGACATTGTGATAATGTGGCAATATGTTAATGTGATAATATGGCATTGTTATAATGTGATAATATGACAATGTGATAATGTGATAATTCTGTACATTTTGAGTGTGTTGTCTTTCTTTTTCCCAGGAGTCGTCCGAACCTGGGTACTCGCAATCCGGGGAATAACTCCTCAGGATTTTAAGTT
>Ga0123353_10015792_pt1 | contig 10996 bp, 1 predicted proteins | sample TergutLab28metaG_3_FD_92763 | JGI IMG/M metagenome (GOLD analysis project Ga0123353, IMG submission 92763) | Labiotermes labralis P3 segment gut microbial communities from Petit-Saut dam, French Guiana - Lab288 P3 | ecosystem: Host-associated > Arthropoda: Insects > Digestive system > Gut ... | reverse complement strand
GCTGTCACGTATCTGCGACTGAAGAAATATTGTGATTCAGTATAGTTATTTTCTAAGATTGTTGCGACGGCAGTAAAATGCTTTACTGTCTGCTGTTGGTACAGGGTAAGACACATTGACTGTATTAGAAATTCACTTTACACCGAGTTGAGCAGTTTAGGATTTATTCCAAATTTCCGCTTTTTGATTTATAGAGAGAGGTAATTTAATTATTTAAATGACTTATACTACACTTTCGGCAAAGTTTGACCTATTAACTTTGTAACTAATGATTTGTTAGTCATTGTAATATAATAGTTTAACAGAACAGAATAAAAACTTCTTTCTGTTTTCTATTTAAATTGGGAATGAGTCAAACGATTGTTCTATAAATCCTTGAGTTCTTACCATAACAGATTTGTGAAATTATTGGCTGGTGGCGGCGAAAATTACTACCATACATTTTAGTGTCCTTTCCCTGGAAAAAAGTGATGGAAATCAAGCCATCATCCGAGTAGGAAAACACTACACTGGTATGGTGTACAAGCTAAGCCGGAGATAACTGTAAATATTTGACAACATAATGCTTAATACAGAGTATTCAGTTCAAACCAAATTGCAATAAATCCTAAAAATGCAAAAGATTAAATTTTCCGCGTCAAAAAAATATGAAGGCTAAGAGGCTGGCTTCTGCTACCTTCGAGTATCTCACTTCAACACAATTTGTGTGTGGCTAATCTCTGTAGGCTTACATAATTTTCACACACTAGATGTCCTCAATAGTACGTGACAGATCAGTGCTGAGTAATTCATATATTTGGGGAAAGTTTGTATAAAGTTTTCACATGACAATAGTGTATGTCCTGTTATCATGTCTTAAGTAACTCAAATAGTCACATAAAACACACACAAAAAATTGAGCACTGGCCTATATAATGCAAAGTACCGAACGTATGCGACAACACACATCACTCCTCGAGCAACATGAAAGCAACAGCCTTCATTCTCTTCGCCTTGATGGCAGCCATTCAGCTCTTACTGGGTGAGTAGAAACAAATAATGACATATTTTACGTAAGGAGAAGGGCAACAATAACACTTATTTTTCTGTTATTGAACAAATTTCGGAGTTAGAACAGCAATATTCAACACCGATGGTCCCCAAGTGTGCCATTGCTCACCGCAGTAGTAATTTCAATATTATCCTGCCTTTTCCTTCTAAATCATGCATTTCCGATACTTACAAATTTCTGCAACATGTTAAGTGCCAACCCCGTTTCCGCAGTACGCTGTATTATCCAGCTATGAGGACGGTACAGCAGTTTCTGACTTTGCAAATGTTGCGGTCTTCCAGTTTCAGAGAACGCCTGTAGGGTTAGGCGTGAAATATTCTGTTTCGAAATATCTGCTAAGGCCTCAGGTTGAAATATCCGAATAATAATTATTATATTGCCGTACGTACAAAGGTGTGGTGATGTAGACATCGACCAAATTTTGGAGGGGAATTCTACCTTTAACTACACAGGAAGCGAGTAAATTCTTACAAAATGAACGTCAGGATTTTAGATACCTTGGAAATTAGATTTATAGATGTAGAAATATATTCATTTTCTTGAAAATGTATAGCCTATCTTCTATTCAAGGTTTAAATTTGACTGTTCACAGTTCGAAAATTATCACAGATAAATGGCAAACACAATGACAGAAATTTCTTAATTCGTACACAATTATATATAACTGCCAAATTAACGTAATATATTGAATGTGGCAACCAACAACAACGTGAATTTGGTGCAGTTCTTCATTCCACAGCCTTTGTCTTAATTACATATTTTCGTTACGTTTTTTGTTAATATAACTTTGCAAATCCATCACTTGTGAATCCTCACACATTTACTAAATGATATTCATTACCAGCAATATTACGAGGATCTAAAGCGTACGAATGTGACTGTTGTATTAAACTGTGCTGTGGTAATATTGACGTTGGAATATACTGTTCTGTTTACAGGAAATTATGCTGCCCCTCACGTTGGTTTTGTAACTGGGTGGGTATTAATTTGAGAGTATATTTATACATTAAATTAGCACATTATTATTATTATTATTATTATTATTATCATCATAGCTACTATGTGATTCTCAGTTACAACTACATTTTAAATATTTGCTGAAAAATGCAACGAACCAAACTTGCCTATTTTCATCTCGCAAAATCACCTCACATTCAGTTCTCACTACCCTTTATCACCGTTAGCAAAACTAATAATGTGCTGGTCTACAAGAAACAAACACATTGGACGCTTTCAACAAGCGGTGGTTCCCTCTCTTCGTAACCATTTCAAGTATACTGTCCAAAGTTTAAGGCCGATTAGGGTTTACTGAATGACAATAAATCGGTCGGAGCGTGAAGCTGATCGTTCACTTCTAGCAGTCCAGACACTAAAAGGACAACAGCTCTATATCTACCCATCACACGTATTCCTGTCTCATTGCCTAATTAAATACCAGAACAACTTTCAGTTCGGTGCCTTGTAACGTCCAGTGTACTGCCACAAATGTACAATTTTACAACACAGAGCTTTGTATTTTTCACATTGCCTTTGGATTTGTAACATTTTGCGCCTGACGTCTATGGTAGAACTGATTGCTTAGAATAATTTTCAACTCAAATAAGGAAAATATCAGGAGTGAAAAAAAAAATTGCCGATTGGGGAGAGTCGTAATTTAAACTGTGCATGTGTTAATATCAGAATGATCAGAACAATGCGAACGGTAAGGACGGCATATCTCAGGCAGTCACGATATGATTAGAGCACATTTGAAGGGAACACAGCACTTTGGGCAACAGGAGGGTGGCTGGATGTCACTGGAATAAGATCTGAAAGTGGGCGTGCCGATGGGTGCAGGTTCATCTGGCTTAAATTAAGGTCTATTGGCTTACAGACAAGCACTATTATAGTCTTCTCGAAACTGCTTATTATCACATTATTATTATTACGATCATGTAATTCGAAGTGTCATAAGCCGCCATGTCGTACTCTGAAATCTACGTCCTTATTTTATGCACCAATGGTGATAATGAAAATTGGATCTATATCAAAAAGGAGTAAGTAAAAAACGACATTCCCTTAAGAAATAATTAAATAAGTAGCGGTTAGCGTAATAGAATGGAGGTAGCCGAAGAGATTTAAACCAAGAAATAGGAGAGTGTAAATTAAGGAGCTTTGAAAATATTAAGGGGATTCAAAGGCAAAAGACTTGAACAATCGGACTCAAAACAAGGGCTACGCGTATATGGACTCTACTAAGCTTTGGACGAAAGAGGAATCGTAATTTGATTATAGGGGTAAACCGGTCGAAGCGTTAAGCTGCTCCGTTGCCTCCATCCAGAGCCAAATTTTAGAAATAATTAGCCTGTCTTCTCAGAGCTCCGAGAAAAAATTCATATTTACGTTCAAATTTACAGTTTATGTGCATTTATCATGTGTTCAGTGTTTAACTATTGTGATCGAAATGTGTACTTTACATAAATGAGCAGAACTCAAGTTACAGATGATTTTGTAGAAAGTTTCGAACAGTCTCTTCAAAAGCTTAGGAGGTCTGTCACACGGTAACGTTACAAGGCATATTGTGAATTCTCTAAATTCAGCTCCCGTAAGAACAGTTCACAATTAACTGCACTGCTATCCCAATATGCTTTTCCTCATTCTGAACCATAATTCAGGCATTTTCATGAAGTCGCGCGACCTTTTCCTTTCCCTGCTGATATCAGTAAAACCCCAGTGTTACCACACTTTCACCTCGCCTTTATCTTGAAATATGTGGCCACCAAGTCGTTGCTCAGAACTGCAAAGAGACGGTAATCGCCCGGCGACGAACTCCCCAATACCTTCAAATTCAGTGCTTTCCGCCACAGCACACTTCTCTCTCTTGAAACCGTCTGTTGCTGTATGTGAAACAGGCAACTATGAAGGGCTGCACTGAGGCTCTTTTTGGAGACATTTGTCGAGGCCAAAGGGGATTCTTCCTTCTAAACACTACACCTATACATGTTAAGTTGTCTCCTTACAGATTCCGAATTTGCTGTATTTCCTTTCGGATAGACGTTGTTAACACAGGGTTATTCCAAATGACTGTCGGGGATTTAACAACTTGTCGTACACAATACACTTGAGATAGAAGTATATGTATTGTTTATTTAATAGAACAACACTCCAAGTTTTTGTTACATACCTTACAGGTGCTCTATATGTGCACCCTTTGTGATTCTACAAAACATCATCACGATATTCGAGTTCGTTCATCATGTCAGATATGACGGTTTCAATGGCGGTTCTGATTCGTACCTTCAGTTCCGGGATACACACGCACCCTGTCTCTTGAAACTGTGCATACCACTTTCGAATATAATTGCAACATGGTGGTTGTTTCTCGAATTTGGTGCGGAACGGCCGCTGGACAATTGCACCCCGACAATCATTTTGAATAACCCTCTATATGCAGGTGATTTCGCACACAAAAATTCAGCTTCCCTTTCACTATCACACTATATGCAGGCGACTCCCATCACTCAGTTCGCATGTCTGTATACAAAATCATGTAGGACCGTCCCTTTGCAAGGATAGCGCTGTTTGATATATGGTGATGAGAACAGAATGTAGACATAACAAAGTATAAATGCTAATAATTGCGAAAATAGACGCACATTTCGTATTTCATACAGCATTAATAAGATTCGTTACTATAATTTCACACAATTGACATAATTAGATACACTCTTTTTCAGCATGAAGTAAATACCACGTGCACCGAACATCACTCCGAACCAACAGAAGCCTCTGTTTAAATCGACTTGGCCAACTGCCGCTAAGCAACAGAAGAATATCGCACAATACATATTATTCAGATTCTGACGCTGCGAAGATTTGCCACAAAGCGGACCGGCCATCAGTACTTCACAGCTAAGGCCGACCTTAGGCGGCGTCTTAGGATGAACGTTCTGTAGCTTTTGTTTAGTTACGCGTTTCTGCAAAATTAGTTACATGAATTAATAAATTACTACAAGTTGCACCTACAATATTATTGGAGTAAAAATTAAATTACTTTTAACACTGTTAAACTTAAATATCCCACACCAAGTTCCAACCAAATCACAAAATCACAATCTGGACCACGCTACTGCAGGTGTGTTTCCTCATACAGGACCATGACTCAAACCCCTTTTGTAGTATGTTTCTCATTTCCCATTTTTAAATGAAGGAATTATGATGTCTCATTGTCACCACTTTTATCTGCTGTAATATAGTCACTTCTCATTCTATAATTTTATATGTTGTCTTTATAACCTTCTCCTGATTTTTTACCATACCTTTCACAATCATAATTTTCCTAATTTCTCTTTATTCTTAATGCACACCCCAACAAGTTGGAAAAATAAGGTAGAGTCAGACAAGCTACAGTTGGCAATATAACGTGACGCATGTGCTGTCTGTGCTGGATAACTGAGGCAACAAACACACCCTCAGAATATGTAATAATTATTGCTTTCCCACAACAAGAATGGTTACGCGAACGCGCGTCAATGTAACGTTTATACTCGCATTGCCTGTTTTGTGCATTTAGTTAATTGCGGTAAACACGAAACAACATTCGCTATTTAGCTGCTCGTAGCCACCTACTTTCACACCCCTGCGCCACCTCCTACGGACGAGTCTATTTAATGAGACTCAAAATCAGTTACTCACCAGTGCCATAAGCGTGCTATCTGACTCATTACAGTAACCTATTTTGCTGTACCTGGCATGCTGATGAAGACGCCCTCCAGTTCCCACACGACGCATTTCGTTCAGTCACTATTTCCACTACACAACCACCACCATACATGGCTCAGTGAGACATGTCCTACCATTCGAGTTACCAGTTCCCACCAAGGAAACACCAGACGGGGGATGGGGGATAACGAGAATGAAGGGGTCGAATACTAGAACCCTGCGGTGCCTCTGACGTCAGTCTAAATCTCAGACATTAGATGGTGTACAATACAAGTAAAATAAATGCCATACCGCCGGACATCGTGGCACAGTGGTTAAGGTGCTGTGCTACAAACCGGAGAAGTCGCTGGTTCGATCCCAGCTGGTGTCATTGGAATTTGTCATTGACATAAAAATTCCTTCCGATCGAACTATGGCCCTGGGGTCGACTCAGCCTCTAACAGAAATGAGTACCAGGAGCATTTCCTGGGGTAAAGGCGGCCGGTGCTTCAGGCTGACAATCTTACCACCGTCCTGTGCCGTTGTCATGAAATCTGGGAACCGTAACTTCCTGGAACCCTCTGGGTAACTCCGGGCATGTAATGGATATCTCGACCTTTCTCAACGGGCAAGAAACACTGCCCGAAAAGTCGGGATCCGTTTACCGAAAATTCAGTGTCATATTTTAAAAGAAAAAAAAGTCAATATTAAAGTATTTTTGGATATGTCGTCGTGCCGATTGCCAAATAGTTCCCAAAGTGTTAAAGGATCTTAGCGCCTTCAAAACTTCGTTTCCTGTTCGATAATGGACCCTGCATGATATCCCAGAAGACCTGAGACATTAGAAACCGAAATTACTAAAACTCCTACACAAGTACCATGTTCATGTCATACACAAACAATTATGGTTTTGCGTGGTAGCCAAAAAGAAAAAGTCTGATCACAACCCTACCGAACGTTCGCTTTTGGTTCACAATGCGATAATGTTGCTGGAATAAACACAAGAAACAGACGAGACTTTCTGTGTTTTTTACGATCTCTGAATTTGCAATATTCAATCAATGAGTCACTATCAATAAAAGTGTCAGTACGCCGCAACTTTACGTAACGTGACAAGAGAGGTAACGTACGTGTAACGTAAATTTGAAGGACGTTTGCGTAACCATTGTTGCTGTGGAAAAGCAATAACTTTTACATATGCTAAGTGTGTGTCTATATCCTTAGGTATCCGGCATGCAATCAGCACGCGCCGTATTATATCGTGATATGTGAGATGTCCGGTTCTACCATATTTTTCCACATTATCTCATTAACGGCACGATTTAAAAAATATATATATATATTGAACACAAAATGTGTGTTTTGATTTTCTCTACAACTTTTGTCTGAAGAATTTCTCATTCTAAGTATAATTGAGCGAGATATGATCATAAATATGTACAGATTTCCATGTAAAGTACCAGTTATTCTTGCCAGATTTAAATTAACCTTGTATTTTCTGGATAGGACTTCAAAAGTCCTCAAATATTAAATTTCATGAGAATCAGTCCAGTGAGAGCCAAGTTGTTCCATGCGGACGGACAGTGGGACAGACATGACGAAGCTAATAGTCGCTTTTCGCACTGTTGCGAATGGGTCTAAAACCCGATGGATACTTGTGTTATAGTAGGTTTTCCCATAAAATGAACGTCTGCATTTAAAAAGTCAGTAAACCGCTATACGAAATAAGTGCTAAAATACAGAATATGTGTAAAGAAATGTCAGATTTTTTAGGTGTTGTTTTGTTTCTTTAGTCCCTGTTTATGCAATGAAAGCTTATGTGTAAAGGGACGTACAGCTTAATTCAATCTTTATTTCAGCAGTGCAAAAAAATGTGGCGTCAGCTCCCAGCACACAACCGTCTCCTGGATAAATACAATTTTTTACACCTTTTTTGTGTGTTCGTTACAGACGTGTTTTTTTAGCAAGTCTATTTCTCGGACAATTACTGTACCTTCCTTCTTCATACGCCTAACCTAATTCATTAAACAACAGATACAACATCACGACATAACCTGTTAGAGCATGCTTTATAAATGTCAATCACATTCGGTTAACAAAACCTGCCGACATCTCACTACCAGTTCCCAATATCCGGAACGAAATTTCTCGTATTTATTCCTATATGCAATTCAGCAACAGACAATACTTTTCAGTATTCCTCCACAGAGATATGTACTTAAAATTCCTATGGGCCGGGATAGCTCAGTCTTTATAGCGACTCGCTACGGGCTGGACGGTCCTACGATCGAATCCCGGTGGAGGCGAGATTTTCCACACCCGTTCAAACCGAGCCTGGGGTCCACTCAACCTTCTGCTCAATGGGTACCGGGTCATTCCCGGGGGTTAAGCGGTCGGGGTGGTCTCAACTACCCACCCCTATCTAGCGCCGAGGTTAAAGAAGAGTATAGTTATACCTCTAACTATCCATCTGGGCCTTCGTGGCTTGTTGTTGGGTGAAATTTATTTTTACTTCAATTCCCACTTGCAACAATTAACCACGTGTCTATGGCAACGTTGCTCCTAGAGTAACAAGAGGTTTAAAAAATCGCTCTTTATGTCACAAATAGCCAAACCTATATTCTTATAATAAAAGCCAAGAAGATGCACTATTTCTCAAATTTATTTTGTTAAAGAACTGTACATGTTTCGGACAGACTTACCGTCCACCATCAGGAGTCTTAATACTGTACTGACAACAATTGGTATTTGTCATACTAGTTATGTTGACTGTCTGCTAGCGAGTTCCATCCTGACCTCGCTAGCAGACAGTCAACATAACTAGTATGACAAATACCTGTTGCTGTGAATACAGTATTAAGACTCCTGATGATGGACAGTAAGTCTGTCCGAAACATGTAGTTCTTTACCAAAATAAAGTTAAAAAATAGTGCAAATTGTTGGCTTTTATTATAAGAATACATCATGATGCACAGTCCCCTGAATGTCAAATTACCCAAACCTACGTACTTCTCCCCATTTCGTCATGAAATAATTATTTTTTCTTTAATAACACATTCTTGTTGATATCTTTTCTTCCTGGGGCACAACAGGCCAACTCAGACTTAGGCCGTCTTAATATTGAAGCTTCTGTATCACACACACACACACACTCACACTCGTCGCAGAGGCCGCTACCTATGAAATGTACAATAGGCGAACAACCACACCTATTACAGCTAAGGAATTTTCTGTTATACAGGCATGTGAACGAGTGTATCAAAAGGCTGTGAAACAGTGAAATAGCACAGTATGTTTGGTTCAGTGTCCATCAATCAACACAATTGTGATTATCTTGCAACCTAAACAATGTCGGAGAGATACTGGGGGAGAAGCGGAAAATACCTGGCACACTAGCAACCATGCTCGATGCTCAGGTTTTTTCTTCTTCCTCAAACAGTACCTTACACAGAACGCACCAAATAACACTTCATAAATACGCAACCGCTAAAGGAGGAAAAAAAGCAAAAACAACTGCTAGCTGTAAGAATGGAATTTTGTTACCTGTTACAAGAACAAGAATATGTGGTAAGCAGTAGATGGCGGACCACTAATTGAGAAAAAATATTTGAAAATATTTAACCAAGCTGTAATGTACGCAATACTTCAAAATATTTAATCAAGACACAATGTAACTGATCTACAGTATTATAAAATGTGAAGTAGAGACACGTTTATTTTTTTTTATTTTACATCTACTTGATTATTAATTATTATTTACTATTTTAAGAAAACATCATTTTTCATACTTAACGAAAAAATGGCTTTAAATTTGTTATGCTGAATATTGAGGCTGTAATAAAGTTTTTAGCTTAGAACTCTAGTTGTTTGAAAACGAAAGAGTAATTTAGATTTACGAAAACTAAAGCCAAGTAAGAAACATTCAAGATGAAGAGAAAAATGTTTTAAACGATTCAACTCGTCGTCTGTATTAGAAGCTTTAATAATTATCTGCAGCATGTTTCAATGTTTTACAGCAACAACAATAGACGAGGACCCGCTTGTGATTGGCGTGCCGCAAAATATAGTCAGAGTCTATCTACCAAGGATAGAGGCTTAAGAATCCTATACCGTCCCAGATGTTAAAACACAATCGACAATACCAGAATATCCTGGAGTTGGACAATCAGTAGATCCTCATTTTGCCACAGATCCTACAGCACCGTCGATGGTTCCGAGAGATACTGAATTTGATTCGGCTGAAGAGCCTGCACTGTGCGTAGAATCAGCAGCGCCGAATTCACCATCAACAAATCCAGTCGGCGGCTGAACGAAAGAACCGAAAGTTGTAGGAGATGCTGAGGGAGTGTAACTGGCGAACGATCCCGAGTTCGTATGAGCTGCCGATCCTGAACCGATTCCATGTCCTCGAACACTCCAACCTGAAAATCCACCTGCTGAAGACCCGGCAGAAACATGAGCTGAAGATGTTGAACCTGTTGTAAGTCCTTGAGGTATATGACCTTGCCCGCCTACGTAAGATCCTGTACCTAACTGAGGTAAAGATCCTAAACCTACTGTAGCTCCTAGACCACCAAAACCTCCATATCCACTGCCGAGAGATGCTGAAGTTGACTGGGCAGAAGATCCTGAACCCGCCACTGTTCCTGCACCGCCAACACCCCCATATCCACTGCCGAGGGATGCTGAAACTGACTGTGTAGAAGATCCTGAACCCGCCACTGATCCAGCACCACCAAAACCACCGTATCCACTGCCGAGAGATGCTGAAGTTGACTGTGCAGAAGATCCTGAAACCGCCACTGATCCTGCACCACCAAAACCACCGTATCCACTGCCGAGAGATGCTGAAGTTGACTGCGCAGAAGATGCAGAACCCGCCACTGATCCTGCACCACCAAAACCTCCATATCCACTATCGAGAGATGTTGAAGTTGACTGTGCAGAAGATCCTGAACCCGAAACTGAACCTGCACCACCAAAACCTCCATATCCACTGCCGAGAGATGTTGAAGTTGAGTGCGCAGACGATTCTGAACCCGAAACTGAACCTGCACCACCAAAACCTCCATATCCACTGCCGAGAGATGCTGAAGTTAAATGGGCAGAAGATCCTGATCCCGCCACTGATCCTTCACCGCCATAACCTCCATATCCACTGCCGAGAGATGCTGAAGTTGAGTGGGCAGAAGATCCTGATCCCGCCACAGATCCCGCACCACCATAACCTCCATATCCACTCCCGAGAGATGCTGAAGTTGAGTG
>Ga0123353_10015790_pt1 | contig 10997 bp, 6 predicted proteins | sample TergutLab28metaG_3_FD_92763 | JGI IMG/M metagenome (GOLD analysis project Ga0123353, IMG submission 92763) | Labiotermes labralis P3 segment gut microbial communities from Petit-Saut dam, French Guiana - Lab288 P3 | ecosystem: Host-associated > Arthropoda: Insects > Digestive system > Gut ... | reverse complement strand
GTCGGCGAAGTTAGTGCCAACTTTTGCGGATAGAAGGGTGTCACGTGGTCAGCGCAACGGGTCCCCACAGCCGTTAATCTCTGTTTTCTAGACCTGGAGCCGCTACTTTTTTCATTCAAGTTGACCTCACGAGGCTCACGAGGCTGAGTGGACCCCGTTCCAGACCCTCTACTACTCAGAAAATCTGGTAGCGCCGGGGACCTCTGTATCTGCAGCCAGAAACTCTGACCACTAGACCACAGCGGCGGTCTTTAGCAGAATATAGGAGACAGTAACTCATACTCGCACGCACTGAAATTTCTGCGTTCCTGATCAGATGGCAAGTACAAAATCTATGGTAGCATTCAACGTAGTATCTTTACCGTTCATTCGCTACGTAATATATAATTTGTATGTTCAGATGGCCAACACTGACTCTAATAAGGAACATCAAGTTACGACGGAAAAACTTCACAATATGCACACCTGTCTTCTAAACTGTGAGCAACAGTAGTTACGGAGTTGTCTAGGAGTGGTCCTACAGCACGGAGATGGGTGAGGGCCTGTGAGAGACCAAAATCGTCCACAGCATTATCTAAAATGTTACTAGATAAAAAGAAGGGCCTCAAAACTTCTTATTCTGTACTCCTCGTCTAACATTTTTAAGATAAAACTGTGACGAGACGTGACAGACATGCAGGTCCACGTTCATGAGGGAAATAAGAAAAGCATCAACAATTTTTATACAATGACCGTATAGGAAATAATTCATGTGTGATACCTATCAGTACAAGGGAGGACCTATCTTAAATGCATATTCACAGAAATCGGTTGTGAAAGTGGGGTTACGAACCTATTACATATGTTTTTTGATACGAGGGCGGGGGCGAGGAACCATCGGATTCCTTACATGTAAACGGAGCATCGCCTCAACACTATTCTTATAACAAAATACTCGTTTCTATACGAAACTACTTCCAACTTTGAAGTAATAACAGAAGAAACAGACGGACAGTCATGTAACAATTATTCTTGAAATGACGATAAAGAAATGAAGCATGTTGAAAGGAAAGGCCTATAGTTCACCAGACGTCAAGGGGCGGTGAGGTCGCACATGATTATTGCAGCGAACCACGGACAGAAATTAGGAATCAGCTTCACATAGTTTCTTATGAACTAAACAAGGTCATGAGAAAACCAACATCATGCCTTCCTTCACCTTCCAAAAGTTCGACATGAACGAAGAAATGGCAGATTCGGTTGTGCTGTAATGTAAGTACATAACTTCAAAGGCACACACCCGGCTCCAAATTGCGTCCGTACAATTCAGTTCATATTCAACAAACAATAAGCACCCAATCACACCTAATTTTAAGGGAGGGACGGGGCTCTCCCTTCACCCAATTCGGAGGTTTCTCAGAAGGCATGACCTTCACATCAGATTAGCATTTGTATGAAACAAAGTCACCGTTCCTCATTTGGGAATGCGATCGATTTGCTGCACGCTGCTGGTACGGACAAGCACGAGAAAAGCGTTTCCTTATGGAAGAGTTATCTGCCGGCTGCACCGACCGGCGGGCTACAGACGGGGCGGCCGAGGTTGGATTCCCAACAGCAGTATTCCGTCGATATGAGAATAAAACAAACAAGTGCGTATAAGATATGTGAATTTACTACAAACGTCGAAAATCTCCTACATGTTTCAGTCACCTTCTGTGGCCATCTTCAGGGCGGATATGTTACAAAGAACCCAAACCAATGTATCAATGTAAAATATTTAGTTCTAAACATGTGGTTTAAAATATATTACAATATAAAATACAGATGAAGTTTCTGTGACCACTGATGGGGATTTTAATTTAGGTAGGTGTTAGATGATTTGATCTGCATAGTCTGTTAAAACAAATTGGGGCACTGGCAGTGTGTAATTCCTCCTTCGTATTCTTACAGTCATGTGTTAACTTTTGCCTATTGGGCATTTATCAATTTTAAACATTTCATGACCATGCAATGATGCTTCAATACGTGAATAAAGCCAACAAGTTCATGTAAGATATGTGAATTTGTTATATACGTCGAAAACCTCCTACGTGTTTCGGTCACCTTCTTTGGCCATCTTCAGGGAGGTGTTGTACGAAGGATACGTTACCAATGTGTACATATAAAATATTAAGTTTTTACATATATGGTTTAAAATGTTACAATATATATTTTATATCTTATTTATATGGGATAAGGGCACTGCGTTTTGATGTGACGCGCTGCAGCGTCCGCACGTGTACCAATTCTTCGTGCGTGGCTTAACGACCCTCTTAACATTATTCAGTTTCTGTAAAGCACTGATAAGACGCGCAGGACGTGACACTCACGGGAGAGGGGAGAACAGAAATGCATACAGAGTCATGGTCGGGAAACATGATGTGAAAAGACAGACGGAAAGATCCTGGTTCCGTGATATACGGCGCATTCCTTGACCAGCTGACAAACTGTTGGGTTCTCAAGGTGGACTCTGCCCCATGGAGTTAGTAAACGTCAAATGATAAAACTATTTGTCCATAATTGAGAAGAGAGGCCGCGTAAGGAATCCGACTTGGCTTAACCTAAGGTACTACCCCGACATCTGCGAGAGGCTGACAAAAACCACGAATAACCTCCCGTACAGGCAGCCGGTGTCCGGAACCCTACAAATACAAAAACAGTTCTTTCTACCCATTCGACCACGGTGTCCAGTAACACAACGTCTTGTCAGCACACCGACGTCCATTACTTTCGTGACATAATGACGTCGGGCTTGAAGACAGCAACGACGTCACTGCAACTGAGAACTCGGTTTTGTGGAGCGAAGAAAATGTTTGTGAGCGTAAGAAAGGATAGGAAAATGGTAGCTCTTCAGAATCCATATTACATAAGTGGCTAAAAATTGGGAAAAGAGGGAGGGGGGGGGGCACGGTGACTTGGCTGCCACCTGTTAACCAAAGAATCGTGTCGATTCCCGTCAAAGGCAAGGGATTTTATCTCTCCGTAACGTGCAGACTGACTCTGGGATCGACTCAGCCTCCTATTCAATGCGTTCCGAGGTCCCTTTCCTCTGGGGTAAAGTGACCGGGGAGTGTAGTTGAACACTAACCTCAATCTAGTGCCGAGGTTAAGAACGTGGAGCTGCACCTCCACTTCCTCATATATGGGCTTCATGGAGTGTTAACGGACAAGTTTACTTTAACATAACGGTGGTAAAGCGTGGCCTACTCTAAATTCCAAGCGCGTTCTTGTGAAATCCGTGTGTACATAATGCAAACACACAAACATGAGTGGAACAGCTAATCAACAGAAAGCACATCAAAACATACAGAGAAATAAAAAGAAATAAGTACCCCCATTAAATATACACATCAACAAAGTATCTCCAATAAACCTTCTAGAAATCGATGTTGTCTATGTTCTACGTCAAGTGACTCTTCAATAACGATCCCTTTCTACATAAACTGTACATAGGCCTACGCTCGAATACGCATTAAAATATGGATTACAGTGCACCTATGGCCATATGAGCCAAAAGTATGTCAACGTTAGTGGGTTATAGCTGCCGCGTGTGGTACTATAGCCGGCGAACAGTGTTTCGGTGGAACATGAAGTCTGAACATCCTCTAATCCTGAAGATGTAGACAGCATGTTCCTCCAAGACGTTGGTAACCATCTATAATTACACGATTCCATAATCCTAAACATCGCAACCTAAGTTTTCTAGACAGCAGAATGAAGATATTAAGCTTATTCCTTGGTGGGGACTCACAAACAACAGGCACCACCCTACAAAATTTGGTCGCCAGGGGCACTTGGCGCCCGGGATTTGTCCATCCCTAGATTTGCATTCGCTTATTTCGGCAAAACGGGTCACAACCTTGGAACATCGCATGTGGGGACACTCACGGACACTTGAAATGGTGGCGTTCATGTATTGCACAGTACTGTGGGGACTCCTGTTACCTTGATACAGTGTCAAAGATAGATGTTTGTGACAATGAAGGCCATTAACGAGTAACATGTATGCAGAGTTATTTGCCCGACCTTCATGATAATTAAAGCACTCTTATAATACGCAATGAAAATAGCATATGGTTCATGTGGAATATTCCTCCATCGATGCCAGTCTCTGATAAATTACGGTTCTTTCCGTCACTTCTGCAATTTTCGTACATTACATCAAACTCCCCACCCCTCCCTCTCTCTCTCTCTCTCTCTCTCTCTCTCTCTCACAGCATCAGCACCAGCAGCAGTTCAGGTCAGCATAAACTCATTCCATGGTTCAAAGTCTTCCTCAAACAATTAACAGTAGTTATTAAGCTCGTCAAAATCAACGCCTGGAACCCGAAGCTACAACACAGTCATCACAAGAGGTCATCACAAGAGGTCACCACTAGACCCCATCTTAGCAAGTTAACTCCAGTTCCTGCATTCGTAACTTTTTCTCTAAGGCTGCTTCTATCCTCAGCTTTTCCCAGTTTTCTCAAGTGGATTGTTCCACGTACCGGTACTGTTCTTCTGTCCATGCTACATGTCCCGCTCATCTCAAACCTTCTGTACAAGACAACCATTACAATGTTCAGCGGTACAAATTACTACGCCCTTCGCCAAGTATTTTTCCCATCCAATGTATCACGTTCTTCCCAGTCACCTTTCTTAATTTTAAACATAAAAAGTTAACCACTCTCCCGTTACTTTACAGTACTGATGTATTCCCACCACAGCACTTGAAAAAAAAATCGCGTAGCACGAATCGTGTTTATTCCCAAGTTTCATCCCCAAAATTGTTCCTAAAATTTTGATCAAATTTTGAAAATTGTCAATTTAATTTTTATTCGCTTTGGGACAGTGATAGAGACAGGTGGCGGACGCTTGTGAGTGCGGTAATGAACCTTCGGGTTCCATAAAATGCGGGGAATTTCTTGACTAGCTGCAAACCAGTTAGCTTCTCAAGGACTCTGCACCATGGATTAAGCAAGTAAGTAAGTTTGGTTCTATACAGTATCATATTTCACAACGAAACTCAAATCGAACATTTTTTATCAATTTTTCACAACTGGGTCACAGTTTATAAAGATGGCACATGACATAAAACACGCATCCTATTACAACCCAAAACCTTAAGTTCTAACACAAGTATACATTTAAGGAATTACGCCAGACAGTAAGAAGCATTTCTAACTTGTTGCCCCACTTTCATTATATCCTGGCTGCCAGGTATGCAGACTTTGCTACTGCATGCCACTCAACTCTTCAGATTTCTACATTCCATAATAAAAACGCGTCGGACGATGAAATTCATGAAGCAGCGGCGGTGCTGGAACTGCTTACACAGGGTCATATTACATATGGTTGAGTTTCAGACTTCTTTTGTGCGACATACAAGTACACAGTGGCTGCACGAAATCTATATTTAGCTCTACGTATGACAGTCGTAACTAGTCAACCCATGGAACTATGCAAGTGAAATTCTGTACGGAGAGAAGCCACACACCACACACGTACCTATTCCAACATGCTGCCTGTACTTGAACAATTCACAAAATAGGGACGATAGGACGAGATGAAACTCCTGATATGATAATATATTTATTTACTGCAACTGGGTTTTCACCCGGTGGCAGTGATCCGATAAATATAAAGTAGACTATCTCCGCACTTAAGTAATAAGTTCTCCTATGATCGATAAATAAATACATAACAATACTATGAGTGTCGGACAACTGCAAGCAATGAAGCAAATCTGACCTACTGCAATTCGACCGCATAACCCGACAACTACATCAAGAGTCCAGCAATGTAAACCACGGAGCTATGTCTGCGTAACACCCTGGAATGTAAATGTACAACACCAAAATCTAACATTAACAACATATGAACTGCAAACTTTCAGAGAGAAAAGTACGCTTTAACCTTTTAAAGCCTACTGGTTACGTAATGCACCAACATGTTTATCACTCTATAATTGTACTTTCTGTCCACACTGTATACATACGTTTTGTATTTATCTCAGAATAAACAGCGACTTCTGCCCCATACAACATAACTGATTGGTTTTTATAACCGAGATGAAAAGTGTTTACTGCGCGGTGCGAACTGTGTCTTTAAATAAAGCAGTCTGCGCTTCGTCCTTAAATGGTTCAGAGTACCGTCAGACATATGAATGTTAATGTACAACATCCAAATCTAATATTAACATATGAATTGGAAACGTTCAGTCAGAAAAGTACGCTTTAAGAGCACCGTCAGGAACCTGCTTTTCCATACAGACTGATGTTCCGCTTGTAAACCTGATGCTGTCGCATTCGGCGACGTACAGGCATTGCCATGGATGTCACGTACACAACAGCACGACAAGTTTCTGAACACTTGCCAAATTGCTGCATGAAGCCGGGTACTGGACAGCTCCTAACATTTTACGCTCCATTTTGTTTGCAAGTCTGTTGCTGATGTTACAGTCACTGACCATTAATCCCTTTCATTTCCAAAATTCCAGCACCACAGTCATCAAAGAGAAGTGCATGTTTGTATAGCCCTACCTCAGAAAGGTACAAAATAAAACATGTGGAAGAACCACCACCCTAATATCACTACGACACGTGATCAAAGGCAGGGCCAGTGGTTGGGTTAATACACTCGCAACAGGTTTCGCAAGCCAAGTTATCAGACCAAACATAATATATACAACGGTCCTCGTCCAGCTACATGAATCCATTCGGTAGGGGAAAGGAAGTTTGTTTTTGCCATTATCGTGTCCAGACCGCCCATGCAGCCCATCCAGTCTCCTGTCTAAATGGTACGAGACGGTCATCTTTCGCCGGTGGATCAATGGTCACAGTGCAAAGCAAACCACTCTCATCCACACAGTCCCCGGGTCAACAAGCGTGATGCTTCACCTCGAACCATCCCAATCACCCATTTGAGACACTTACACGAAGGGAAACTTTACATAAACTAAGAAAGAGCCTTCACAGCAGATTAAAACTTCCCAAATATTACAAAATGTCAAAACAGTAAATGGCGCCGGCATTCACGCAGGTTGCCAAACTACCTGGATCACGCGGACACACACTGGGTCACACATAGGTCTAATTCATTAGAACTACGTCCCTTTTAAAAATCCCTGCATACCAGGAGCCGCGTTTTAATAAATCCTGGTCAAGACCAAAAAGAGGACGAAAATGAGATACTGTAACGCAGGGGTGCACAAACCACGGGTGTCAGGTCGCCAGGTCAACTAATTTTATACTGTGATGCCTAGCTTGCGTGGGTCCGCAGTATGGAACGCACTTGTCATCCCTCGGGCGCCTAAAATTCTCAGGCCGCTTCTATTTTTGCGGAGGGGGGGATGTGTGCTTTCATGTTTTAATGTTTCTGAATAAGCAATGCTTTGCTAAAAAAAAAACGGTCAGTGAATTTCAAATGAAGCCTGTTTAGATTTGCAGAATGCTCGTTTGCTACGTTCTGAGAACTGCTGCAGGAACTCCAGAATTGTTAATTCTGACGTACGGAATGAATCCAGTGCTTTACGGCAAGAACGAACTGCAATCTGGAATATACAAGTTTTACAGATGCGTTCCTTTTGGTTTTGCATGTATTCTGACCTTGATTTTTAGCCGATTCAAATATACTGCTCGCAGACAGACACAATTCACACAAACTTATTTGTTTATAATTCGTTAAACATACACAATATATCAGAAAGTTGCAAATAAAATTTACACAAATCTTAAACGGATCGACTGCATCACAGTTAACTTCAAGTATTATACATAAGGAGCTTGTGGAATAATGAAATGTACAGTTTCGGCCACACGCAGGTATCTACAGCTCCGTATGAAAAAATGCTTGTAAAAAATTATATTCATTCGATCTGAGCTTCAAGAGAACCCTAGGTGACGCTATAACCAGACCATAAACGTTCAAAATGAAATCCGTAACTTTAGGCGTAAACACACAACTGCCAACCTTCGCTGAAACGTATTTAAGAGCGCGAGAATTTCTCACAGCAGTGTGCTGGGATTGATACACTGTGTCGCTGAATAAACAGAGCCCGAACGTTTCGAAGGACCGTACCGCCTTCATCTACAGGTTCAAGCAGTCCTTGGCCTGCTTGACCATGCAGATAAAGGCACTACGGTCCTTTCACGCGTCGGAGAACCATTTACCAAACGATACAAGTAACATCCCAGAAGACTCAAATCTTCGCATTTAATAGTTTTCGGGGTGAAGTGTAAAGTGGCAGATATGACGTGTATGAAGTGGCAAATATCAACTCTCCATCTTCGACGTGAATGCAAGAACTCATAATTCCTGCCTGAAAATGCCCAGCACGCAAACGATGTGTACGACACTTCTCTTTCGTCACCCAATATTATCACTCTTCGATCCTCTTACAGATGGTTCCAAGTTTTTTTTTTTTTTAATTTCGGGAACTCGTTATAATGTTTATATGATGTATGATGTGACATGGGGTAACTGCAACAAGGCCAATACAACTGTACGTCTTGATACTACTGTGTCAGCAGATTTTAAAAAAAAGAGGGTCGCTGCAGTAAAGGACGTGACGTGGGCTAGGATAAAGGAAACAGAAGGGGTAGGCCTGCGGACATGTGAATATAAATACGAAGAAAAAGAGGGAGGGCGACGATGACGTGCATGAGGCAGAGGAGGAGGCAAATGAAGCTGTAATTTTTTATACCGGTGATCGTTCTCCCACTTTTTCGCAAATGTCTGGGAAACTTTACGAAGGGCCTTTACGTAGCAAAGGGCCAAAATACGTGGCTGATTAATGAAATGCATGTAGTAAAATTTCTATTAATTATTTTTAGAGCGCCTGGCTGAATTGAAATCCAAAGTAACATTCACGCCCCTGTGTTCGTACGTAGCTTCATGCAAAGCGGCTAAATCGTTCGAAAGTTACTTGTTTTTAGTTGGGGACGTATAGACAAACACACGGACATCATACAAAAGTCCCCCACTCCTCTCCTGAGCCACATAAGACCATTTACTTCCAACAGGTAAACGGCATCGAACAAAACAAGGGGGTGGTCCCAAATGGAGTAGCTCGAAAAATGAGCAAATCCTGGCCCTCTTTTATCAAACCAGATTTCGCAAAAACAGCATGAATCTTGTGGTTTATGGCATCCGTGAACAAACGTTAACACAGAATTTCATAAATTATTCGCCAGTTACTGTTTAAAACAAGTTTACAACAAACAGAATTTATGACATGTACTGTCCTTCAAATATTTGCAGTGAGGCCAAAATGTACCGTCATCTAAGAAATATACAATTCAGTGTTCTATTTCTAGGCATAATTACCACTAGAACTACTTTGCCATATGTAACCTTAGAGTCACGCTACCAAGCGAACGAATTGGCACACATGCAGTTCCCCATACATCATCTTATCAACTTGAACCATCTAATTAAATGTACTTTCTGTTTTTTTTTAGCGCCATGTGCCATCACTACTGTATTAATCTAATCAGCAAATGGAGTCCTCTGTCAAGATTTGGAAACGCCGATGTAAATAAAAAACCTCATCACAGTTATTCCTGTCAACACACCCATATATGAGTGGCAGAATTCTCAGTACATACACAGGATATAACTAAGCAAACTCAACCTGTAACTCCACAGGAATTCCCAGACAACTCCATTCCAAACTAACAGCACCAATTTAGAAGTGTGGTACAATACAAAAATGAGGCACAACCTAGAATCTGTAACAGTCAAAGATAGGTGATATAACGTTCATACAAAGAACTACGTCAGCTCCATGGTAAAAAGTTTTCCCTCTACACCTGACAACTATTCTGATGGAGACACAAATCCCCCAAGTTATAAAACACGACACTCCTTATTATGGTCATAGACACCTTGTCACTGGCCAATATCCTGAAAAAAACTTAAAAAATTCTACAGCTACAAAACTATTTTTAAACTACTTTCCTTCCCTGTAAAGGAAGAAACCAGGCTTTTGAGATAATCACATTTGTATGTTTGTGTTTGTGTGCATCTATTTCAACTTTTGAACCAGCTGCCCACTTTTCACAAACTATGACCACTGGAAAACACCTCAGTGCCATCCATTTTCATTTCCAACAGTCTTTCACTAATAACATGATGCAAGTGCAAATTTCTGAGGTGGGTGTGACACTAGCACCATTACAGTAGGGTCCCAAAATGAGGCATGGTAATGGGCCTTCAAAACATATGAAACTTATGTTAAGGTAATATTCTTACAGAATGCAAAATAACAACACAGTAGTTCCACAGAGATTTTCTTTCGCATACCATATTATGATCACAATTAATAAACAAATTTAGCCAGGTATGTGAAAAGTGGTATGGAGGTGGTCATCAAGATAACAACATGTTATGAATAAAATATTGTTTCAGAGTCAAATGCAAACATAACAACAATGCCAATATTTCAGTTATAACCAAGCAAATGTCATATATACAGATTTGGGCCAAAGTAATAACATTTAAAGATTTTCAACTACAATACCATTTTAATCGCTTGGTACATGTGTGTCAATACAAACTAAAATAATGAAACAAACCAGGCAGGAAATGGGGCACATAAATTATGTATGTAGTGTCCACACACTGATTTCTGAACTTCAATCAAAATATACATTTCTCCAATAAAGAATGAATAATAAGCTTCAAACAAATCCCACAAAGAACATGTGACAGGATACCCACTTCTCTACACTTTCTTTTCCATTTCTATACTCAGCCCAGTGGCAATCTAACTACAGCACTGCACGATTATTTCTGTGGACACTTAATACATAACACTGGAAATTAAATTGATTTTTATTTGCTCAATTTCCTAGTATCACGACTTTTAACACCACTGTAAAGTTTAAGAGAAAATACGAAGGTATCTTCATATCACCCCCCACACACACACTTCACTTATGTAAGTAATGTGTTAGACATAATACTTCACAACTTTCTAATGTATGTAATGACATAAT
>Ga0123353_10015788_pt1 | contig 10997 bp, 6 predicted proteins | sample TergutLab28metaG_3_FD_92763 | JGI IMG/M metagenome (GOLD analysis project Ga0123353, IMG submission 92763) | Labiotermes labralis P3 segment gut microbial communities from Petit-Saut dam, French Guiana - Lab288 P3 | ecosystem: Host-associated > Arthropoda: Insects > Digestive system > Gut ... | reverse complement strand
TAAGGCCCTCGAGTGTGGCGAATCCCTGCTCGAGCGGCCTGGTTACTTCTGCTTCTACCTTCTCGGAAGTGGCTCCCGGATACGCCGTCATCGCGAGTATATAGGGAAGCTCGAGATTTGGAAGAAGCTCCGGCTTCATTGAACTATAGCTCGTGATCCCTAGAGCAAAAATGATTACAACAGCCACCAAAATGGTGAATGGTTTTCTAACGCTGAAACCTGCCAATAGTACTCCTCATAGCTTTGCAAATAGTTAAGTTATAAACAGTATAGAGCTTAACTATTTTAAAGTCAATAAGATTTCTTCTTTTTTCGTATCACGATTTACAAATAAAAAAGGGAACTGTATAATAGTTGCATTCGTTGTACGCATTACCTGATTGGCAATGGGGAGATTTAATGGCGGACGAAATAAATAACGATTCACTAATGGAACTATATTTATACGAGTCTACATCATTGCTGGACTCTCTGGATAATATCCTGCTGAGCGCCGAAGAGCATGGAGACTTGTCCACAGAAAGCGTCAACGAAATTTTCCGCATCATGCATACAATAAAAGGCAGCTCGGCTATGATGTCATATAACGGTATAGCCGAGGTTTCCCACAAAACAGAAGATCTGTTTGATACGATCCGCGTCTCCGGTTTGGATACATTATGGTTCAACGAATTGTTTGACGTTGTACTTGCCGTATCGGATTTTCTGAAAACCGAAATAAACAAGGTGCAGGAAGGCCTTTTGCTCGAAACCGAAATAGCGCCGCTGACGGCAGTACTGGTTAACCTGACCGAAAAAATGCGCGACGGCGCTCCTGAAGAACCGGCGCTGGATGTAGGACGTTCGCTTGGAGGCGAACCCTCTCCGCCGCCTGCGCCTGTTGAAACCAAAGTGCCCGAACCTGTGGCTGCATATACGCCGCCGGTCGAGCCTCAGCCGCAGCCGGCTGAAATAGTATACCCCGAACCTAAGATGGACGCTCCGGAGTCGGTTTCCGAATTAGAAGCATATATGCCGGAGGCGCCGGAGGGCGGACGGATGCTCGGCGCCGAACCTCCGGAAAGAACCTGGTCTCCGCCGCCCGAAGCAGCGGAACCCGCACCGGACGAGCTGGCAGCAGACATATCAAAAGTTACCGCACGAGCAAATGAAGAAGCATCCGGCGGCGAAGATACCTGCTACCTGCACATCCATTTCAATGAAGGCTCGAAGATGGAAAATATCAGAGCCTTTATGCTTATCAATAAACTCAACGAAAAAGGGACGGTCAACCGCACTATTCCGGCCAACCCCGAAGCCGATCCGAACGCGGCCAACACGATCATCGAACAGGGCTTCTACGTTAGCTATACGACGACGCTTTTCCGCGAACAGGTCGAGACGCTCGTCAAAGGTACGCTCTCCGTAGAATCGGTATCGTTTATTCGCAGAATGCCGGATGAATCAGGAACCTCGGATACCGGTGCAAAGCCGCAGCCAAGACCGCAGCCTGCAGCGGATGTGATGCCGGAGCCTGCAGCCGCGGCCCCGGCGCCGGAACCTGCGGCAATGCCAGCGCCTCCGCCGGAACCGCAGCCCGTGCCGGTCGAAGCAGCGCCGCCTGCGCCGCCTCCGGTGCAGCCCGCAGTGCCGAATGCCGAACACGCCATAGGGCAGCATCCAAAGCCTATGCATTGGCCTTCGGCCGAGACTGCAGACCAACCTGCGCATCACGAACCGGTACGGCCTACTTTTATAGATATTACAAAACAGCCGGCTCCAATGCCTGCGGAGATCAAGACGCCTCAGGCTTCTCCGGAGATCGTCTCCCAACCGGAGCCTGTGATGCAACCTCCGCCTCCGATTCCCGAGGTCAGCGTTCCCGCGCCTGTCTCGCAGCCTGAACCGTCCTTGCCTCCTCGCCCTCAACTCGAACCGGCTCAACCTGGAATTACTCACGCGAACCAAAATATTATCAGCGTGGAACTGAAAAAACTCGACGCCCTGCTCGATCTCGTCGGCGAAATAGTGATCAACGAATCCATCGTCACTCAGAACCCCGATCTCGACGGGCTCGAACTAACGAACTTCAACAAAGCCGCGCATCAGCTCGACAAGCTCACGAACGAATTGCAGGACACCGTCATGTCGATACGTATGCTGCCTGTTGCGATCGTCTTTCAGCGTATGCGCCGCATCGTCCGCGACATGAGCAAGAGCCTCAGTAAGGAAGCGACCCTTATACTCGTAGGCGAAGCGACAGAAGTAGACAAAACCATCCTCGACGCGCTGTCGGATCCCATCATGCATCTGATACGCAACTCCATGGATCACGCAATAGAAGAGCCGGCTGAAAGAATAGACGCAGGCAAAAGCATCAACGGGCATATCATTCTTTCGGCGCAAAACAGCGGCGGCGACGTCATTATCTCGATCAGCGACGACGGCAGAGGCCTCGACAAGGACGTCATCATTACGAAGGCGCGTGCGCGGGGACTGCTTAGAAAACCTGAAAGCGAGTATTCCGACAAGGAAATTTTCAACCTGCTCATGGCGCCAGGTTTTTCAACTCGTGACGACGTATCGCAGTTCTCCGGCCGCGGCGTAGGGCTCGACGTCGTAAAGAGCAATATAGAGAAGATAGGCGGATCCGTCACGATCGAAAGCAAAAAGGGATTGGGCACGAATATCATAATGAAAATCCCGCTGACTCTCGCGATCATCTCGTGTATGGAAATCGTGATAGGAAAAGAAATCTATTCGATACCCATAAACAATATCCGCGAATCATTTAAAGCCGACATCGGGCAGCTTATTACAGACCCCTCCGGCGTCGAAATGATAATGCTGCGCGGAAACGCGTATCCTATCATCCGCCTGTACAACACGTTCAGATGCGAAGGCGCCGTAACGGACATTGCGGACGGCATTCTCGTACTCGTAGACGCAGGAGACCATAACGCGTGTATTTTGGCCGACAGGCTTGTCGGTAAATACCAGGTCGTAGTCAAGCCTTTACCGCTATACCTGAATAAATTCGGCGTCAAGCGCTCGGGTATTTCAGGATGCACCATCATGGGCACAGGCAATATCAGCCTTATCATCAACGTCCAGGAGCTGGTAGACTAAGCAACGATATGCCCAATCTCAACGAGCAAGAACTTACCGAAATCGCAGGTTACATAAAGGAAAGATACGGGGTCAATCTGGCTGCAAAACGTATGCTTGTCGAAAGCCGGCTCGGCTGCTATATGCAGTCTAAAGGTTTCGATACATACGAGGCATATTTCGATTATGTAAAAAACGATTCGTCAGGCGTTGAAATGGCAAATCTTATCAACCGCATCACAACGAACCATACATTTTTCATGAGGGAAAGCGATCACCTGGAGTACTTCACGCAGGAAGTATTGCCGTGGATCGAAAAACTGCCGGACGGTAAAGACATGCGCGTCTGGTGCGCAGGCTGCGCTACGGGCGAAGAGCCCTATGGGCTTGCTATACACATCCTCGATAATTTATCGTTGCGCGGCCTTAGCCCGAATATCATGGACGTCACTATCCTCGCGTCGGATATTTCGGAAAAAGCTCTCGCATCTGCCTCGGAAGGCATCTATCCGCACGAGGAATTGCTGGCGATCCCGCCCGAATGGATCGGCAAGTACTTCAACGACCTCTTCGACGGCAGATACCGGGTCACGAACGAACTTCGTTCAGCCGTTGCATTTAAAAAGATCAATCTGCTCGACCCGTTTGTCGTAAAGAAACCTTTCCACACTATTTTTTGCCGCAACGTCATGATATACTTCGACGCCGAAACGCGTATTTCACTCATAAAGCGTATGTTCGATATTATGGTCCCAGGAGCCTATTTGTTTATCGGACACAGCGAATCTCTAACGAGTTTCCCGCACGGCCTCAAATATATCAGGCCTTCAGTCTACAGAAAACCTTTCGAAGAATAAGAGTGTTTTATACATTATCGTCAAGCACAACGCCGTCCGGCAGTGTGTCTTTATGCGGCGTTATTCCTGCAGGCCCGCCTATATTCCAGCGATTTACCGGGCCCGCCCTTTCGTCGGCACGCAAGCTTCCGACTTTGCCGAACCCTTCGTCTACCGCGAACGCGGAAATGACGTTCGGGCTTACCATATAAAAGGTATCGCCGATAATGAGCCCTCGTATCTCAGGCCATTTTATATCTTCACCGCTGTCGAATTCTATTTCGGCGATCTTCTCAAAACCAACCATGTCGTCATATCCGAAAACTAAATATTTACCGTTGACAGGAAACGCTACGAGCGCCTTGTCCTCGTTTACGAGAACAGCTTTCGGATTCTGCTCTCCGGGATCGGCATTGTCGTCCTCGACGACCAGAGAATGCATCTCCCATAGATCCGCAGGGATGCTGTTTTCGAACATCATAAGCGTAAGCTCCAGACGGATCCCGGTCCCGCGATCCAACTCACGCCCCAAGCCCAAGAGCCTTCCGTCCGAATACGGAAGCAGATAGCCGGGAAGCCAATGCAATTGCAGTGTATTGGCGACCCTCGGCGCCGCCGGATCGCTCAGGTCAACGGAAAACAGCGGATCTATCTTGTTATATGTCGTAAAGTAAGCGACGTTTTTTAAAAACCGGCTGGCGTTTACGCGCTCGCCCGGGGCGATATCGTCGATCCTGCCGAGCTGCCCGAGATCTTCATCCAGCGTATAAAGCGCGTTCGAAGTCTCCATCGAGCCTACCGGCAGCCTGGCCCAATCTTCAGACGTATAGCTGCTGCTTGAATTGTTAAAGCCGTACCAGACATTGTGGTCGACGGTCGTTACGAACCGCAGCGCCCCGTCATACTCGTCGAGAGAAAACTGGTCCAGCACATATCCCGGCACCTTTGCCTGGGCTCTGGGTTCTATGCGCCCCGAGCCGATAGTCAGCTTCGTAAGCAGCGTCTCGGACCAATTCGTGTACTGAACGTAATCCAGGCCCGGGCCGTCTGTACCTTCTGCAGGCGGCAGGGTCCCGGCCGGTTCTTTCGTCTCCTCGAAAGTCATGCGCGCCAGATATACCGCTCCCGTGCTCGCATAGATCGTCCCAACGTCTCCGTACACGGACTTCAGCGAAACAAAATCCCCTTCATTCATGGCGTCGATCCCTGAAATCACCGTATAGCACGGCCATTGCGATCCCGGCGGTATTAGAATGTCTTTCTCGCCCGGCATCAATTGTTCGCCGTCACGCGCGTACAGGGGCACGAATGTCCTCGGGTCAGTCACTTTCATCTTTGGGACGTCACCGTAGTACGTAGTTATGAGATACAGATAATCGCCGACCACACGGCTGCTCACATATGTACCGCTCTGCGAAAGAGTATGTAGTTTAACAGGCGTACTGCGGTCGCTTATGTCAAATATATCGATTGACGTGTCAACGATTTGCCCCCCGAACGGATACCATATGCTCGCTGTCGGTACATCAGTGTCCTCCATCCCGGGCATATTCTGAAGTGCCGATTTATTAAGCCCCTGGCGAACCGCGATAAGACGGTTTCCCGCGACAAACATTTCAAAATACACCTGCATCTCGTCTTCGGAAGGCTGGGCAATTTTAGATACAAGTTCCATATCACCCCCGTCAGCCCGCACGATCAGCAGGTTGTTGCTGTTGATCGAGTATATATACCCGCCCTCTGCCTTGATCACATCAGCTTCGAGAACTCCCTCGACTTGTTCGTTCGTACCGGAAAAAACATCGTAGTCTTCCATTAGTATCAGATCGCCCTGCCCGGCTCCTTCGTCCGTTCCAGCGGCTCCGCGTGTCTGTTCGAAAATAAGGGCATAAAGATCACTATACCCTTCTCCCGCTGTCGCCCATCCTACGGCTTCTATATCGCCGTCTGTCAAAGGCTGTTCCTCGGCCGGCGGTATCGCCGGGGCGGCAGGGGCAAACGGCCCTAGATCGTTCAAAAACATATATGTGGAAATGCCGCAAACGCAAGCTGCGGCTGCGGCGATCGCTATAAGGATTCTCCTTGTCTTTTGGCTCTCGTGTACGACTACGGGTTTCCGCCGAACGTCTCCTGAGCTTTCCTCTTCTTCCGTTGTACCTTCTGTCTGTATCCGCTCGCCGCTGTCATCGTCGTCATCGTCTTCAGCAGTCCACAGTTCAGCGTCTATCTCGACCCACGAAGACGTTTTGCCGTCAGGCAGTTGATCAGTTTCAGGCGCGAGTTCGCCATCGTCGGCTGTCGCAGACCAGTGCGCTACTTCGGCCCGCTTGACGCCCTTCAGCCACGAAGGCGTTTCATCTTCTGAACCCAGCCCGATGTCGCGTTCCGGCGCGTCGTCTTGCTCAATTTCAAGCCCCGTTCCGGCCTCAAGCCCGGCTCGTCCGTCCGGCTTTAAATCATTGTCATTATCGTCGCCTGTCCCGCTCATCTCATCTCCCTAGGCAAGTATATCATAGCGAAACTTTTTAAATAAGTGGCCTGCGCCGGTTCACGGCCCCGATCTCCATAGCTTCAAGAGAATTTAGCGCCTTCCCTGTGCCGACAGCAACGCAATTTTTCGGCTCTTTTGCGATATAAACATCTATCCCCGTACGCGCTTTGATACGTTTATCGATCCCGTTGAGAAGCGCGCCTCCGCCTGTCATTACCATCCCCGTCGCCGAAATATCCGCCGCCAGTTCCGGCGGCGTATTCTCAAGCACACGGTGAACAGCCTCGCATATCGCCGTCAAAGGCTCGTCGAGCGCCGTCAGCATCTCCTCGCTCGTTACGTCGATAGACTTCGGAAGCCCTGTTACAAGATCGCGGCCCCGGCACACAAAAGTCACCGACTTCTTGCGAGGATATGCCGTCCCTATCGTTATCTTCATCTTTTCGGCTGTTCTCTCGCCGATAAAAAGTTTGTGTTCCTTTCGCATATATTTAATGATGGCGTCGTCCATATTGTCGCCTGCAACCTTCACCGACTGGCTGGAAACTATAGTCCCGAGCGAGATAACTGCGACGTCCGACGTCCCTCCGCCGATGTCTATCACCATCTTACCGTCCGGCCCTGAGATATCGAGTCCGGCGCCGATAGCCGCCGCAATAGGCTCCTCCATGAGATAGACCGATTTGCCGCCGGCTTCCGTAGCCGCCTCTATCACGGCCCTCTTCTCGACCTCCGTCACGCCTGACGGCACGCAAATCATGATATTAGGCTTTATAAACGATCTCCTGCCGCAAGCCTTGCGGATAAAATACTTCAGCATCCGCTCTGTTACATTGTAGTCGGAAATAACCCCGTCTTTCAGCGGCCTGAGCGCGACGATCGATGCGGGAGTCCGTCCGAGCATCTGCCGCGCGTCCTCGCCGACCGCCAATATCTCATTTGTCTCTTCGTTCAGCGCAACCACGGACGGTTCGTCGAGTACTATGCCCTTACCCTTAAGGTACACGAGCACATTCGCCGTACCCAGATCTATTCCGACCTCTTTGCCAAACGCCATGCTTTCATTTCTCCCCTGTATTTATAACTTATTAAAATCTCTTATAGCGTCAAAGAACGCTACGATGTTTTCTGTAGGCACAGTGGCCTGTATATTGTGAATGCAGGCGCAAACAAACCCTCCTCCTTTTGAAAACAGCTTCATCCTTGCCGTCGTTTGCTCGTAAACCTCTTCTGGCGTACCGAAGGGGAAAGTTTTTTGAACGTCGACCCCGCCGCCCCAAAAAGTAAGCTTGTCCCCGTACTTTTCTTTGAGCATCACAGGATCCATGTTCGAAGCCGAACATTGCACAGGGTTAAGGATGTCGGCGCCCATGTCCACGAAATCATCCAATAAGTTGACGATGCTTCCGCAACAGTGATAAAAAGCTTTCCACTTCGTGTTTTTATGGATCCAGTCGTTGACCACTTTAAAATACGGCTTGTAGAACTCACGGAACATGTCGTTTGACATAAACTCGCCCCTTTGGGTTCCGAAGTCCGTGCCGCTTACGATGACGGCTTCGATCCTGTCACCGACCGCTTCTTTATACAAGGCAAGATTTTTTAAAGCGACTTCCAAATGAAACGAATATACTTCCTTTATATACTCCGGATGAAGGAGGTGAGCCATATACCACTCGTCGAATTTCCTTATCCCCGGCGTTTTTTTCATACCCGGACCCGGCACGACAGCAGCGTCGCCGATGCTTAAAAAAATGTAGTCGCCTATGATAGCCAGATCTGTGTTATCAAACAGATTCTTCGCGTTATCCTCGTAAAACCTTAATTCATCGTCTTGCAGCACAGAAAACTGGTCTTTAAAATCATTTCGACCGCTCATATTATTTTCGTCATAAGGCTCTTGACGGACGATGACGTCAAAGTAATACCCGTTCTTAGGCATTTTCGCGCTTGGCGGCACGGTCCGGTCACCCTGCGGATAAAGGACATACCCGCCGTCCGGCGTCTCGTCGACTTCGAAACCTTCCCCGATAAGGACTTTTGTGCCGTCAAACAGTTCCCAGTCCTTCCATTTGTCGTTTGTATATCCCATGAATGTCTTTTTCGTCCACAAGCCGATTATATCCGCTCCTACTTTTTGGATGACGTCGTCCTCCACAGATCCGAGCATCTGAAACGGTTCGTGAACCTTAACGGGCTTGTAAGGAAGCCCCAGAGCCGCTCTTAGCCTTGACAGCGCTCCGGCGGAAATCCCTGAACACGGCGTACCGCCGAAATCGACCGGCACCCTATCCGGCTCTTTATGGGAGAGCGCGGCCTTTACTCTTTCTCTCGAATTCATTTCTTCGTCCTCCGTATTATCTACTTCGCGCTATATAAACCGGCATTCGGATCGAGCAGCATCGACGGATTGATAGGCTGTTCACCAATGCGCATCTCGAAATGCAGGTGAGGCCCTGTCGAGTATCCCGTCGTCCCGACGCGGCCGATCAGCTCGCCCCTCTCAACGACCGTTCCCGGCACAGTGTCGATCGAATCCATATGATAGTAAATGCTTTTAAGCCCGCCGCCGTGGTCGATCACTACCGTATAACCTGTATTAAGCAAAAACTCAGCGAGCAGTACGCGGCCCGCTCCTGTCGCGAGCACGGGCGTCCCCGTCGACGCCGCTATGTCAACGCCTAAATGGCTTCGCCGTGTGCTATGATCCCCGTTTGTGATGCGTATCTCCCCGAACTCAGTGCTGATAAAATCCTCGGGCCCCATATCTACGGGCCATGCAAAGAGACCTTCCCAATACCTTTCCTCACTGAACATAGAGAACAAGGGTATGACTTTTTCGCGGAATTCCGCTATGGCCTCTCCGGTTACCGCCGACGCGACCGACGGTACGCTCATATCTATGATCATATTTTGAAAATCGAACTCGTAACTCACGACCGTCACTACCGTATCATAAAGCAGATCGCCCGCGCGCACGCTTACAGGAAAGTCGCCCTCCGCCCGCGAGTTGCTGATAGGCACCGCCGCGTACCAGTTTGTAAAACCCTCCGGCTTCAGGTGCTCCTGATCTTCAAACGGAACGCCCTGCGTGAAGACAGCCGGCCCAAGTTCTGATTCAAGCTCAGGTACTATACCTTCAGGAATGTTTTCAAGTCTCAGCGATAATATATCGCCTTGAGCGAGTTCAGTCCTCCCCGGCTCAAAAACCGGATCGGGATTTTTTACGGAAAAATACGCCCGGTATATGACCGTACCCGACGGGGTTTCGGGACCGCTTTGGTACAGCGTCCCTTCAACCGCAAGAACGTACTCTCCGGCTTTCAGTATCATCACCGTTTCGCTGAGACTCATAGGAATTTCCGGCTTCGCTCTGCCTTCGGCGAGTATTGGCGTCTCCGTCCCCTTTTCATCTATATGTTTCACGGCCACGGACCAATACATATCATCCGGCAGTTCGAATTCAAAAGAATAAGGCGCCTCGCCGAGCAAGCCGAGCTCAGATCCTCCTCCGGTATCTACAGGATCTGTTCCATCCTGCACAGCTATCCACATGCCGTTCTCAGGCACGCAACTGAGATCTTTATCGAGCCTGTCGTCGAGCGCTGACCTGAGCATGTTCAAAATCGTCATATACCTTTCCGGAGCGTTTCCGAACACAGGTATAGTAAGTTCGGCAGATACAGGAAGCACCTCCTGTTCCGCGACCAATATAGGCGTTACGGGCACATTGCCAGCGTCGACGTTGTTGTAGTGATTATTGAACCAGGCGTTGCCGCCGACGGCGGCCGCAGCGATCGCCGCGGCGACGATAATAATTACGATATACTTCCTGCTCATACCGCCGCCACCGCTTCGGCAAGGATAGCGAGGCCTTCGTCGATGTCTTTTTTATTTATTATGAGAGGCGGCAGCAGACGTACCTTGTCTTTTGCTGTAAGAAGTAAGAGGCCCCTCTTCAGCGCCTCAGCGACTATCATTTTTGCGTCTTTTTTACCGACGTCTATGCCGATCATGAGCCCAAGCCCGCTCACGCCTTCGACGCCAGGCATCGCTGTCAGCTTCTTTCGAAAGTAGTCGCCTTTGGCGGTTATCTCGTCAAGAAACCCGCCGCCGTCCATGAACTTTGACAGCACATAGTCCATGCCTGCGCATACTACAGGGTTACCGCCGTACGTCGAGCCGTGGTCTCCCGGCCCAAGCGCATTTTTGGCCTTCTCCCCGAATATAACGCCGCCTGCCGGCAGTCCGCCGCCGATCCCTTTGGCGACAGTTACTATATCCGGCTTCACGCCGTAGTGCTCGTAAGCCATGAACCTGCCGGTGCGCCCGACGCCTGTCTGCACCTCGTCGGCGATCAACAGGATGTCGCGGCTTTCGCATAGTTTCACTATCTCTTTGACGAAGGAAGAGTCAAGATCTTTTACGCCGCCTTCCCCCTGGATGAATTCGATCATTATGGCGCATGTACTGTCCGTAACGGTCTCCTTAAGCGAATTCGCGTCGTTCGTCTGCGCGTAGTCAAACCCCTGAAGAAAAGGCGTGAAATACTTATGAAAGCTCTCCTGGCCTGTCGCCGTGAT
>Ga0123353_10015787_pt1 | contig 10997 bp, 9 predicted proteins | sample TergutLab28metaG_3_FD_92763 | JGI IMG/M metagenome (GOLD analysis project Ga0123353, IMG submission 92763) | Labiotermes labralis P3 segment gut microbial communities from Petit-Saut dam, French Guiana - Lab288 P3 | ecosystem: Host-associated > Arthropoda: Insects > Digestive system > Gut ... | reverse complement strand
TAATATAATATTTAGTATAATTTTTAATATAATTTTTATATTATAATTATATTCTAGTATTAATATAATATATCTAGTATAATATATTATATCTAGTATAAATTAATTTTTAATATAACTAAATATAATATAAAATTTTATTATAAATATATATTCAGTAATATAAAATTAATATATTTTACTTATTGTTTTTATATAATTTAAAGATAGTGATTTAATAATGAAAAAAATATTATAAAAAATAGTAAAATATAATTAAAAAAAATATAATTAAAAATCAAAACTATTTAAACTGAGGGGAAAAATGAGAAATGTTCTTTTAATAGCTTTTTATTTCAACCAGACAAATGAAGTAGCATCAAAGCGTTTAAGAGGTTTAGCTAAATATTTACCAGAATTTGGATGGAATCCGATTATAATTGTTCCTAAGCTAAATAACACACCACACAATATAGATAATTCTAATTTTAAAGTTATTGAAACTGAATATGAAGATATGTTAGATAAATGGTTAAAAAAATTAAATATCTCTTTAAATGTTAATGAAGAGAAAAACTCAAATATATCTAATCCACCTATAAGTAAAAACAATCAATTTTTATCAAGTTTAATTTCAACAGCTGGAGAAGTATTTGCTTATCCTGATGGAATGAAATATTGGCATGATCCTGCTATTGAAATTGCTAAAGAAACTATTGAAATAAATAATATTGAAGCTATCATTAGCTCTTCATGGCCAATTACATCACATGTAATAGCTAAAGACCTCAAAAAACTATATGATATTCCATGGGTGGCTGATTTAAGAGATCTTTGGAATTTGAATCCCTATATAAATCATACTTTTATTAGAAATTATTTTGAAAAAAAGCTTGAAATTGAAACTTTTAAATATGCTGATGTTTTAACTACAACTACTGATTTAGCAGCTATGACTTTAAAAAAATTGCACCCAAATAAAAAGATTTATTCAATTCTATCTGGTTTTGATCCTGAAGAGCTAAAATCCAATCATACAAAAAATAATTTAAAAAATAAATCAAATAGTTCTGACAAGCTAAATTTTGTATATACTGGATTATTATATGGTGGAAAGAGAGACCCAACATTTCTTTTTGAATCCATCAAACAATTAATTATTGAAAGAAAAATAAACCCAAATTTAATTTCTCTTGATTTTTATGGAGACAATGATGGATTAGAAAAAATAGCTAAAAATTATCATGTGAACACTATATTAAATTTACATGGCTCAATTCCTAACGAAGAAGTTTTAAAAAAGCAAAGAGAATCTCAAGTACTTTTATTATTATCTTGGAATAATAAAAAAGAAAATATGTTTTTACCTGGAAAAATTTATGAGTATTTAGCTGCCCAACGACCAATTCTTTCTATTGGTTATAAAGAAGGATCTTTGAAAAATTTAATCGAAGATACTGGAGTAGGTTTTCATGTTTCTACATTAAACCAAACCAAGGAAACTATACTAAAAATTTATAATAATTTTATTGAAAATGGATATGTGAAATACAAAGCTAATAATAATCTAAATGATTATACTCTTTTAAGTACAGCTGGGAAATTTGGAAAGCTATTAAACTTATTAACTAAAAAAAGAATATATGAATAATAAAAACTTTGTTTTTAATTTGTAAAAAGCTTTGTTTTTAATTTATAAAAAATAGAAAATTTTTATAAAAAATAAAAAACAAGTCATTGATAAATAAAAAAATTATACGTGATTGAATGAATGCATATTTAGAAATACTCCGCCCAGGGAATGCAATAATGGCAGTGATTGCAGTTATTTTAATTGCAATAATAGCTAAAAACTACAATTTACCCATTATATTATGTGCTTTAGCTGTTTTTATAGTTACTGGAGGAGGAAATGTTATAAATGATTATTTCGATTATAAAATTGATGCAATTAATAAACCTTCACGACCAATTCCTTCTGGAAGAATTTCTTTAAAAAATGCATATACTTATGCTTCTTTACTATTTATAACAGCTATTATTTTAGGAATTACTATTAGTTATTTAATAGATAACTTTATACCTGCATTAATAATTGCATTATCCTCATTATTAATGTATTATTATGCACATACTCTTAAAAAAATAGCTTTAATAGGGAATATAGCTGTTTCATTATTAACTGGATTGTGTTTTATTTTTGCAGGAATTATAATAGCATATGACGGCGACATTGTTTCTCTTAAAATTGTTGCGATTTCAGCTTATATTGGATTTTTCGCATTTTTAATGACAATGGCAAGAGAGATTACAAAAGATATGGAAGATATTGAAGGAGATAAAGTCGAAAAAGCAAGAACTTTTCCAATAAAATATGGTTTGAAAATATCTTCATATTTAGCTACATCTTTAATGATTTTAGCTATTGTTTTAAGTCCTTTATTATATATTTATAATATATTTAATATTTACTACATATTAATCCTTCTAATTGGAATAATCATGTTTTTATATGGAGTTTATAAAATATTAAAAGATCAAAACCCTGAAACCTGTGCTAAAGTGTCTAAATTCATCAAAATCGGAATGATGATTGTGTTTATTGCTTTTACAATTGGATCAATTAGTTTTTAAACATTAAATAGTCAAAACAATATAAAAAAATAAATAAGTATTATATAACTAAATAAACACTGCATAAATAAATAAACATTATATAACTAAATAAACATTATATAACTAAATAAGTATTATATAACTAAATAAGTATTATATAACTAAATTAACATTGTATAAATAAATAAACATTATATAAATACAAGAAATAGCTGATAATATGAATATTTTACATGTTGTTCCAACATTTTATCCTTGTTTAGCTGCAGGAGGAGTAGTTAATGCAGTTTATGAACTATCTAAAAAGCAAGCACAACATGGACACAATGTAGTTGTTTTTACCACAGATAGTTGTGATAAAAGAATAAGACTCAAAAAAAGATATGATGTTGATATTGATGGTGTTAAAACATATTATTTTAGAAACTTATCAAATTCACTGAAATCCTCATTTTTAATAGATACTCCCTATTCTTTTCCTTTTAAGTTGAGAAAAAAAATTAAAAAATATGACATTATCCATATACATGAGCATCGACATTCTTTAGCTATTGCAACAAGCTATTATGCACACAAATTCAATATTCCCTATGTACTTCAAGCTCATGGTTCAGTTCTTCCCTTTTTTCAAAAAGAAAAATTAAAAGAAATTTTTGATAAATTATGGGGATTTAAAATCTTACATAATGCAAAAAAAGTTTTAGCTCTTACAGAAGTCGAAAAACAACAATATTTAAAAATGAGAGTTAAAGAAGAAAATATAGAAATAGTTCCTTTAGGGATTAATTTAGAAGAATATGATAAAAATAATTTACCAAAAAAAGGGATTTTTAGAAAAAAATATAATATAAAAGATGATGAAAAATTACTCTTATTTCTTGGGCGACTCAATAAAATAAAAGGATTAGGCCTTTTAATTAAATCATTTTCAATTTTAAATGATGATTTTAAAACTTCTGAAAATATAAAAGATTCTGAAAATATAAAAGCTTCTAAAAATATAAAATTAGCTATTGTTGGACCAGACAATGGATTTTTAAAAGAATTAAAAACCTTAATAGAAAAATATGATTTAAAAAAAAATGTTATTATAACTGGTCCATTATATGAAAACAATAAGAAAGAAGCTTTGCTTGATTGTGATATTTTTATTATGCCTTCCAAATATGAATCTTTTACAACTAGTGGATTAGAAGCAATGGCTTGTGGGAAACCTTTAGTTTTGACAGAAAATAATCATATAAGCGATTGGGTTGATAGTGTCACAGGATTTACATCTGAATATGATGAAATAAAACTTGCAACTTCGATTAAAAGCTTAATTACTGATGAAAAGCTAATGAATGAATTTGGTAAAAATGGAAAAAACCTAATTAAAGAAAGATATAACTGGGATTCCATTGAAAGTCAAATTAAAACTATTTATGAAAATATATTAAAAAAATGAAATATTTAAATAAGTGATATTAATTTTAATTTATTTTTAATTAATATATTCCTCTATTATTCTTATATGAGCTATATTCTCATATTATTATTATATCAAAAATTATAAAATTATATAGAAAAATATAAAAAAATAAAATTAAAATAAAAATAAATATAAAATTAAAATAAATATAATCACTAATAAGAAAATTAAATCATAATATTTAAATCTAATAAATGGCATAAATTAGAACATTATAAAATCAATTATATTGTAATATAAGAAAGTAATTATTATTATAATATTTATACCATAATATCTTTAAATTAAGATATATTGGAGTTAATATAATAAATCCTTATAATTATATAAATTAAGTTTCTAAAACAAGATTTAATCTAGACTGTGATTATTATTGAAAAAAGACTGTGAAATAATATTAAAAAATAATATTATCAAATTATAATGATACTATGAAAGTTGTAGCATGTAAAAATTGTGGAGCTAAATATCAGATAGATGATAATGAAACTATCGAAGGATATGAGTGTTCTGTATGTGCTGGAAGTCTAGAAGAAGTTGAAAATTATCCTTTAGTTTCTTCTAATCTTAACAAAAAAAGTAGAGTTGAAGATTTAAACAGTCAAAAAACTGATTCTGGAATTGTATATTGTAAAAATTGTGGATTAAAATACCGACTTGATAGCAATGAAAATATTGATGATTATGAATGTGCAAGTTGTTATGGAGAATTACGTTATGCTGATGAAAAGATTAATAGAATAATTGAAGAAAGAAAACTAATCCAAAAAAACTTATCAGATAATTCTCATCCTAATGATTCTAGTTCTAATATTAATCATGATAATTATAATAAAGATATTCAGAATAAAACTGAAAATAAACCAATTACATTAGAAAAAAGAGAAAACACAGTAAATACTAGTGAAGATAAAAAAACACCTGAAGAAAAGAAAACAAAAAATAATGAAAACAAACAAAAAGATAACAAAAACCAGAAAACGAAGCAAAAAATTAGTAGAAAACAAAAAATGCAACAAAAAGCTAACAAGAAAGTAAACAAAGAAAATACTGCTGAAAATATTAGTTCTGAAGAAAGTCAATCACCAAATCATGAGAAAAATTCTGAAGAGGAATCAAACAAAAATCAGCAAAATAATGATAAAGATTATAACCTAAATGATGTAGAGCTTGAAAATAATGAAAAAGCTGAAATTCCTAAAGAAAAAGATTTAAATGAAGAAACTTTGGAAGAAAAAAGTTTAGAAGAAAGAAATCTTAAAGAAAAAGATTTAGAAGAAAAAACTTTGGAAGAAGAAGATTTAAAAGAAAAAAATCTAAAAGAAAAAGATTCAAAAGAAAAAAATGAAACAAAAAGCCATAAAAAAGATTTAATGCCTGATCCAAATATAACAAACAAATCTTATCATGATGTTTATATTATTGCAGGACTTATTGTGGCTCTTATAGGTTTTGCAGATGTTTTATTCTCTGAAAGAATATATAGCTTGGGTATTATAGGTATAGGTTTCATTTTATTTGGTATTGGTGTATTCAAAATTAAAAATCATAAAGCTACTGAAAAAAGAGGGAAAATAATCAGAGAACGATTATTAACATTACCTGAAAAGTTCTATGTATTATATTATGTTAAAGTTCCAGATTCTAGTAGTGGTATAAATCACGTAGTTGTTGGACCTTCTGGAATTTTTTCAATTATAGGTCAAAACTATAGTGAAAAAGAAGATAAAGAAAGACTTAGAACAGATATTGAAAATGAAAGAATGATAGCTAATTCTAAATTAGATGATTTAATATTGGCTGGAACTGATTCTGATGATGATGCTAACCACGTCAAAGGAAATAAAAAATTTCAATTTAAATATACTAGAAAAAAGATTGAATTTGACCATAACAATAAAATCAAACAAAAAGCAATTCATTTAAGTGAAGATTTAGTTACTTTCTTAGGTGAAAATGGATTTGATAATTGTTATACTGAACCATTAGTTGGTTTTGTAAATAATGAAGTAGCTGTTATAAATATGCCTTTAACTGATGAAGATTTATTTTTAGATGAATTATTATATAAAATAGTCCACGGACCAAAAAGATTAGATGATATAACTACTCATAGAGTAGCTGTTTTATTATCCCAATATTCAACAGAATGCTCATCATGATTTTAGCTTTATATTATTTAATTTCAATATATAATAAATATATTGAATTTTAAAATTTATATACTGAATTTTAAAATTTATATATTGAATTTTAAAATTTAATTATACTAATTTCAAGATAAAGGTTACTTTATGAACATAATAAACTATTTTTACAAACATTATCAAAATTTTAAAAGAAATAGCTATAAAAAAAAAGTTAAAAAAGTAGTTAAATCTGTTGGAAGAGATTTGAAAGTTAATAATCCTAGCTATGTTACTCCATATACTGAACTTGGAAATAATGTTAATTTTAATGGTATGAAAATTCAAGGTCATGGCAAAATAAGTATTGGAGATAATTTTCATTCTGGAATAGATTGTATGATTATTTCAGACATTCATAACTATGATAAAGGATTAGCAATTCCTTATGATGATACAATAATCTCAAAAGATATAGTCATAAAAGATAATGTTTGGTTAGGAAATAAAGTCATGATACTCCCTGGTGTTTCAATTGGAGAAGGAGCTATTATTCAAGCAGGAAGTGTTGTTGTGAATGATATTCCAAAATACGCAATAGCTGGTGGACATCCTGCTAAAATATTTAAATATCGTGACAAAAAACATTATAAACAATTAAAGAAAGAACAAAAATTTCATTAATAATAAGTATAACATTAAAATAACTCATAAAATTAGAGAAACACTCATAATTAAAATAATTTATACGATTAGAATAACTCATAAAATATTAAAATGATGATTAATAAAAAATATATAATAAGTATTATTAATTATTTATAAAAAAAGGAATTATTTAAATAATCCAATAATCACAGAACAATCTTTTCTTTTAATTCGTTATTCTCATTTATTGGTATTAAGACTATTTATCTTTTTTTAATCCTTCTTTAATGTATCTTTCCAGTAATTTACCTGTAGTAGTATCTAGTTGTATTGCCTTTATTTTTAAATCTTTTATTATTTCACTATCAAGTACAAAAGTTGATTTTTTCTTTGTCATGGCTCTCTCCCCTCATTAATCTTTGATTGATTATATAGTATATATTATATGAACATTCTTATATAAGTATTTATTCTTTTATGAAAATTGTAAATTTTTGTGAAATAATAAAGTTGTCCTGATATGATAATATAGTCTTAATAAGATTAATTATTATAAGATTAGTTTTCATAAATAGTTGAATCTTCAATATTAGCCTCTAAAAAAGCCCTTTTTCTTCGAACACAAGATTCACAAATTCCACAATGAATATTATCCTTTTCATTATTTTTATAACAAGAATAGCTAATATTCATTGGAGCATCCACTTTTTTACCAAGTTCAATGATTTCTTTTTTAGTTAAATCAATAGCTGGAGCTTTGATTTCAATATTTGATTTTGTCTTAGTTCCAATAGCTATTAATTCATTAAAACTATTTAAAAATTCTTTTGAATTATCTGGGAATGTGGTTGCTTCTTCTTTATCCCATCCCACAATAATAATTTCAGCACCTTCACCTTCGGCAAAAGAAACTGCAATAGCTGTAAAAACAATATTTCGTCCAGGAACCCATACTTTATTAGCAATATTTTCCCCAATATATTCATCATCAAGTTCTTCTAAGTTTATCTCAGGAATATCTTCATTATTAGTCAATGCAGAACTTCCAAGATTAGCTAACCATTTTAAATCAATTACAGTATGTTCCATCCCTAATTTTTCACATATTGCTTTGGAAGATTTGATTTCTTGGATTACACTTTTTTGCCCATAATCAAAAGTTATACAATGAATTTCATAATTTTTTGCATATACTGCTGTAGCTACTGTTGAGTCTAGCCCTCCTGAAAAAACTGAAATAGCTTTTCTCTTATTCTCATTTTTACTTCTTTTATTGATACTATTAGAATTCATAAAAATCTCTTGAACTTTATAATTTATATCTTATATTTTTATTAATTTTTCAAATATATTAAAATATTTTAAATTATTATATAATTATTTTAAATAAAATAAATTTTTTAAATAAAACTATAATATTTTATATAAATAAATATTTTAACAAATAAATCTTATAATATAATACTATAATAACTATTTTTTCTTTTTAATTAAATATATTTATATTATCAAAATTAAAAAATATCTAAAATAAGAAAATCTAAAATAATCTAAAATAAAAGATTAAAAAATATCTAAAATAAGAAAATCTAAAAAGGTCTAAAATAAGAGATTAAAAATATCTAAAATAAAAAAAACCTAAATAATAATCTAAAATAAAAGATTCAAGCCAAATAATATCAAAATAGAAAATTGGGAAAATATGAATGTTACTAAAAAACATATTGCAGTGATAGCTATTATTTTTATTATTGCAGTTATATTAAGTATTTTTACAAGTGTGATGCTAAAAAATAACATTGAAACTGGAATATGGGTAAAAGGAAACCATATGAATAATGTTGATTTAGATACTTTATCTAAAAATGGTGTTGAAAATATTTTCCTACATTCAAGTGCAGTAAATATATATGGAGAGAAAGATGTTAGCCAATGGATAGAAAAAGCAAATAGTAAAAATATCAGAGTTCATATTTGGGTTCAATGTTTTTATAATGGTACATGGATTAATCCAATAAATACCACGACAAAGGACTATAATTACCCTCATTTCAATACAAAAATTGATGAAATTGAAAAATTAGCTAATATTCCTGGAGTTGGAGGTATTCAATTAGATTATATTAGATATCCTGGAAATGCTTATGAGTATGATTATTCTAACAATGTAAATTCTGTAGGTGCAGTTAATAAATTTGTTTCTATGGCTAGTGATAAAATCAAAGAAGTAAATAGAAATAAAAATATAGATTTGACAATATCTATAGCAGTTATGCCTGAAAGAGTGAATAAAAAATACTATGGGCAGGATGTTTGGACATTATCACAATATGTTGATGTAGTGATTCCAATGGCTTATGCAGGTAATTATAAAATATTAGATAGTGATGGAAGAGCTGAATGGATTAAAAATACTGCAACATACTTTAAAGGAGCTGCAATGTGGTCTAATGTCTGTATAGGAATACAAACTTATGAAAGTGATTCTAATGAAACACCATTACCTGCAAGTCAATTACAAAAAGAAAGTCAAGCTGCTTTTGATGGTGGGGCTGATGGAGTTGCACTATTTACTTGGGAACTTATGAAGAATTGGTTTGATTTAAGTGAACTTAATAGATAATTACTAACTAAATAAATCATAATATTTTAAAATCTAATAAAATCAATCACATATCATTAACCAAACAAACATCAATAATCAATCAATTATCATCAACCAAACAAACATCAATAATCAATCAATTATCATCAACCAAACAAACCATTAACCAATCACATATCATTAACCAAATAAACCTCAATAATCAATCAATTATCATCAACCAAACAAACCATTAACCAATCACATATCATTAACCAAACAAACATCAATAATCAATCAATTATCATCAACCAAACAAGCCATTAATCGATTATTTATCATTAATCAATTTTTTTTCTCATTAACTTCTCTTTTAGACAAATATCTTTTAATTTCAAAGTTAGCTATTTCCATGATTTCATTTAAAGGTATGCTTCTTTTATTTGCAATTCTCTTTAAATCTTCATATTCTCCTCTTGAAGATATAATTTCATTTCCAATTGAACCTACCTTAAAGGTTATTTTCTCTTTTTTTCCAGCTATATCTACATCAAGAGAAATAAATTCTCTATTAGCTACTCCTCTATGAATATTTTCAGACACTCTAATCCCAAGAGTTCCAGTTTCTTTAAAAATTATTGATAATAATTTTTCAGTTTTATCTTTTCTTGAAATAACTTTAAGAATTTGACCAGATCTATTTTTTTTCATTATTATTGGAATAATAGCTACATCACTAGCTCCTTCATTTATTAGTTTTTCAAAAAGATAGCCAATCATCTCCCCAGAAAGATGATCAATATTAGTTTCAATAACATCAATAGCTTGAGATTTAACCCTATATTCTCCAGTGACAATTCTCAAAACATTAGGAAAATCAAGATCTTTTTTACCTGCACCATGACCAACTCCAGTTGGTTTCATAATAGGTTGAAAATCCTTAAATTCGTCACACAATTCAAGGTATAATGCAACTCCTGTTGGAGTAGCTAACTCAATATTTACAGGACCTCCAAAACAGTTTGCTCCACTATTATTTAAAATAGTAATAGTTGCAGGAGCTGGAATTGGAATCCTGCCATGAGTAGTATTACTTGTTCCACCACCTAAAGCTATTGGAAGACCTATAACTTTTTCATTAGCTTTATTAAAGTTTAATTTGCAATATCCATAAACAGAACCAAAAACATCCGCTACAGCATCAGCAGCTCCAACTTCATGGAAGTGGATTTCATCTAAAGATTTTCCATGAACTTTAGATTCGCCATTAGCTATTCTACTAAAAACATTTCTTGAAATATTAAATATTTCTTTAATCTCATTATTTACTAAATCTATAAACAAAAAAGAATTTGATTTATTAACAAGGAGAGTATTTTCTATTTTATCAATAATCTCTATAAGTTCATTATAAGAAATAGAGTGATTATTAACATTATTTTCAGAACTATTAGCATTACTATCATGACTATCAACATTACTATCATGATTATTAGCATTACTATCATGATTATTAGCATTACTTTCATTTTTAAGTTCTACTTCTAGATAAGTAGCTTGGATTCCTGATTTA
>Ga0123353_10015786_pt1 | contig 10997 bp, 8 predicted proteins | sample TergutLab28metaG_3_FD_92763 | JGI IMG/M metagenome (GOLD analysis project Ga0123353, IMG submission 92763) | Labiotermes labralis P3 segment gut microbial communities from Petit-Saut dam, French Guiana - Lab288 P3 | ecosystem: Host-associated > Arthropoda: Insects > Digestive system > Gut ... | reverse complement strand
TGGACGAGGCGGCGGACAAGTCGAAGCCGCTGCTTGAGCGCGTCAAGTTCCTCGCGATCTTCGCGAACAACCTCGACGAGTTCTTCATGATCCGGGTGTCCGGTCTTATCAGGCAGTTGAGGGAGGGCGTGGTCACGCTGCCAGCGGACGGCATGACCCCGGTTGAACAGCTCGCCGCCATCCGCAAAGCGCTCACTCCCGACGAGAAGCGCATCACCGATTGCTGGAACAACGACCTGCTGCCTGAGCTCGCGAAAAACGGCGTGGAAATTCTCGAGTACTATAACTTGAGCGACCGCCATAAAAAATTTCTCGACAATTATTTCAAAAACGACATATTTCCCACGCTGACGCCTCTCGCCTTCGACCCCGGCCACCCGTTTCCGCATATTTCCAACCTCAGCCTCAGCTTCGCCCTCTCGCTCCGCGACGAGAAGGGGAACGAACTGTTCGCTAGACTCAAGATACCGGAGTCTTTTCCGCGTCTCATCCGGCTTCCCGCCGATTCGGAGAAGAAGCTGGACAGGATGGGTCTGAGGGGCTCGGTGGAGGTAGACAGATTCGTCTGGATCGAGGACGTCATAGAGACCAACTTGAACATCCTCTTCCCGGGAATGAGGATAGAGAACGCCGTCCTGTTCCGTGTCACGCGTGACGCCGATTTCGAAATAGAGGAGGACGAGGCGGAAGACCTTCTGCTCTCCATTCGCGAGTCCGTTGACAGGAGACGTTTCGGGCTCGCGGTACGTTTACAGATAGAGAGGAAAACGCCGAAACACATCAGAGAGATATTGACCCGAAACCTCGAGCTCGATCAGTTTCAGGTTTACGCCCAAAAGCATACGCTCGGGCTGGCGTCGCTGATGCAGCTTTACAACCTCGTAGAACGTCCCGACTTGAAGTTTCCCCGGTTCACGCCGAGAAACCCGAAAAGCCGCATCGACAGGAAAAACATTTTCCGCGTGATAGCGGACCACGACATACTGCTGTACCACCCGTACGACAGCTTCAAACCGGTAGTGGATTTCATATACCAGGCATCGCGCGACCCGGACGTGCTCGCCATCAAGCAGACGCTTTACAGGGTGGGTTCCAACTCGCCTATAGTCGAGGCGCTCAAGGGCGCCTGCGCGAGGGGGAAGCAGGTCGCAGCCCTTGTCGAGCTCAAGGCTCGCTTCGACGAGGAGAACAACATCAGTTGGGCGAGGTCGCTGGAAAGCGCTGGTGTGCACGTCGTGTACGGTTTGCCCGGACTGAAGACGCACGCCAAGTTGTGCCTGGTGATCCGCCGCGAGGAGAACGGCATAAGGCGCTACGTCCACCTCGGCACCGGAAACTACAACGCGGTGACAGCCGGGATATACACGGACTTCGGGCTTTTCACAACACACCCGGAGATAGGGGACGACGTTTCGGACCTCTTCAATGTGTTGACAGGTTACTCGGCTCTTCGAGAATACCGCCGGCTGCTGGTGGCCCCTCATACGCTGAGGCGCGAGGTAATATCGAGAATAGACAGGGAAATAGCCGTCCACAAAGAATCCGGCAACGGTCGCATTATTTTAAAACTCAACGCGATATCCGACAAGGAGAGCATCGACGCGCTCTACAGAGCGTCGTGCGCCGGTGTGAAGATCGACCTCCAGGTACGCGGTATCTGCTGTCTCAGGCCCGGAGTGGACGGTCTCAGCGAGAACATACGGGTCACCAGTATAGTGGGGCGGTTCCTCGAACACACGAGGATATACTATTTCCACAACGGCGGAAGGGAGGAACTGTTCCTCGGCAGCGCGGACCTGATGACGCGTAACCTTGACCGCAGGGTGGAGTGCCTGTTCCCTATCGAATCCTCGGCGATACGCCGGGTGATAATCGACTCCATACTCCCGGTGCACCTGAGCGACAACGTTCAATGTTGCGAGATGGGCGCGGGAGGCGATTACAGGAGGCTCGATCCCGGCGACGCCACTCCGCTCGATTCGCAGCTTTGGATGATGGAGAATAAGGGTTAATCGAATGGACGTGAGGCGGCGTCACCGTGATTCCCTGAAATCTCTATGGCCCAGGCGACGGCGGTTCTTTATCTTCTCCATATCCTTTCTCTTTCATCTTTGCTGAATATGATGAAGGTGTTAGCCAAAAGCCCGATTATTCCAGTTATTGCGCAACAAGCGATGAGCGAAAGCCAATCGTCCGGTTTTATGGCGAGCTTTACTGCAAACCCGATTGCCGAAACAGCAAGGCTTCCTATAATAGAATAGCCGAACCCGAAGAAGAAAGCATTCCATTTAAACCCCAAATATCGCGCTGCCGCGGGTATAGTGTAGAAGATGTGCCTTATTATCGTAATAACCGTGCTAACGCCTGCTATGGCATAAACGCCTAAGTCCGTAAAGTTTAAGAAAGCGAAAATCGCAGCGACATTGATTATCCCGGATATTATCACACTCAGCGCCAGCGGTCTCACTTTGTTTACCGTAGCGAATACATTGCCTATGGGTTGTAGGCCGGACACAAGAAGAAGCCCGAAACAGGCAAGTACGGAGAGCGTTTGCAACAAACCCGCGTCCTGATTCGGCACCCAGAGTGTGAAAAACTCTTTTCCGAATATTAAGAACCCCGCAAGCGGTATCGTTCCGACAATAGCGTTTATTTTACAGGCGCGGCGTAATTCCGACAAAATACTACCTTTGTCACCTTTCGCGAAGCGTATGGTAAGCTGTGGCGCGAAGGTTGTGGCGATTTGCCAGTTAAGGTCAGCCAACACTAAGGGTATTGTCTTTGAAAGCGCGAGTATACCCATCATCGTAGGGTTAATTAAGAGATTGCAAACTAACAGATTGAGCCCGTACAGGAGCATTTCGCCTGTTGACTGTAATGATCGCCATATACCGGAAGCGAACAGTTCCCGTAGATGGGCGAGTGAAAAAAGAAATCTTTTAACTTTAAGCTCAGGCAACAGTTTATTTTTGTGCCACAATCCCCAACTCGCATTGAAAGCGGTAACAGCCAAAGCCGCAAGCGCGGAATAGTAAACTTTTGCAGTTAATGAGGAAAACAGGACAAATATAGCCGCCGCCCTTATAAGCGTTGAGATCGCATTGCCTATCGATTGCCAATATGGCGTGTTGGTTATATAAAACGTATTGCTCCACACCGAAAAAACGTTGGACAAAAAAAAGTTGATAAAAACAAGCGCGAACAGCAGCTTTACGTCAAATAATAAGTGTGCCGGTACATTTATCACTTTTTCAAGGTTTAATACGAAAAGAAGAATCGGTAATAAAAATACGGCAAATATAAACAAATTACCCCAAAAGAGGGATGTGTAATATTTACCCGCTTTTTCGACGTCATTTTGTTGTATCGCTATTGTAATAAACCGCCCCGCCATTGAGTTAATTGCGGCTGTTGCAAGCGCGGCCCACGACGCGAAATTCGACGCAAGCTGAAGGAATCCCTGCGCCTCAATTCCGATTGTCCGCACGATAAACGGCAATAGAAAAAAACCTATACATACGGTGGTGAAAGAGGCGCATATTGCCGCCGCCAAATTTAACGCTATTCTCTTTTTATCGGAAAGTTCCTTCATGTGCTTTGTTTACACAAGTCGAAAATATTACTCACAACCTCATCGGCGCCCAATTATCCAGCAAATCAATATTACCACACCTGGCCATCATTGCTCGTTCTTTTCAGATTCCTGCGAAGGGAAACAAAGTCTGCCCTTTTATTGTTTGAATGAAAAACCCCGGAGTGGGGTTTTTTCTTAAGTATTCCTTGACAAACACAGATATCCGTTACATATGCTATTATAGTCGTAAGCGCTCAAACCAGTCACGTAGCAGATTTGCGGGGACTATAGTATGAAGAGTCGAGGATGATTATCGGAGGTGCAGGTATCCTGTCGGTTAATTTCAAATTCATGAAATTCTTAAAGAAAATATTCGCCGCCCTGACTGAAACTCTCTCGTTGAGATACTCCAACAGTAAGCGCTATTACGCCCAGGATGGAGAAGACGCTACTCTTTTCTCTTTCTACGAAACGAAGGGAGACTACAAGGGTTTTTACGTTGACATAGGCGCCATGCACCCTTATCGGTTCTCGAATACTCAGATGTTTTACGACCGCGGTTGGCGTGGTATTAACATAGATGCGACGCCTGGTGTAATGAAGCTTTTCCGTCGCAAACGCCCACGGGATATCAATATTGAAGCGGGAATCTCGGACACGTACGGTACTGCCGATTATTATAATTTTGAGGAGGGAGCATTCAACAGTTTCAACAAAATTATTTCGGAAACTCGCATTGAAAATGGGATTCGCTTAAAGGAAATTATTAAAATCGATACATTTCCGATTAACGACATCCTCGAAAAGAACTTGCCACTTGGTCAAAAGATAGACTTCATAACCATAGACGTGGAAGGTTTAGAGGAACTAATCTTGAAAACGTTGGACTTCTCTAAATATGCGCCTGACTACCTCCTCGTTGAAGAGCTTTCGTTCGTAACCCGGGACTTTTCGGAATATCGGACGCCGATCTCCGATATAGCGACGGCAAAAGGATATATCCCGCTTGCCAAAACCCAAAGGACGGTTATTTTCAGAAAGAAAGACGATAACTAGTCGAGGCAGAAAAAGCCCTAAGAGCAGCAGAATACGTATACGACGGCATGAAAAGAGGGTTATATTATTGTAGGAGGGATGGTGAATTAAGTACAATGCAAGAAATACCGAAATTATCTTCATCGAGTGAATTTGAGATATACGAAGGATGTTACTGCGTAAAAACCACTTATATGTTATCACGACTGAGGATAATAGATTTTTTCTCACTACGGCGCCATGAGCGATATGACTGAAGCCATGTCCGATGCGAAGCCTGCCCCCATAGTGTTGTTCGTCTATAATCGTCCGGAACACACGCGCATGACCGTCGAGGCGCTGCAACGTAACCGGTTGGCCGCGGACAGTACGCTGTTCATTTTTTCCGACGGTCCCCAAAGCGGAAGCGAAGAAACTGTTGCCGCTGTAAGAGACTATCTTCCAACCATAACCGGTTTTAAGGACGTCGTCATTCGGAATGCGGAGACCAACAGAGGTCTTGCCAATTCGATCATTGCGGGCGTTTCGGAAGTCGTGGATCAGTACGGCAAGGCAATTATCCTGGAAGATGATATCCTGACGTCACAGTATTTTCTGACGTTCATGAACGATGCGCTGGATATTTACGAAAAGGACGAAGAAGTCGCCTCTGTTTCAGGGTACCTGCATCCATCGATATTCGTTCCAAAAGAGACCTTTTTTCTCCGTCAGGGGAGCAGTTGGGGGTGGGCAACCTGGAAGCGCGCCTGGGAGCTTTTTGAGCCGGACAGCGTGAAACTGTTGAGGGAACTGGAAGAAAGAGGACTCATGGACGCTCTGAATTTTCATTCAGGCATAACGATTTTTTCGGGCATGCTTACCGCTCAGGCTCAAGGAAAAATCGACTCCTGGGCAATCCGGGCGTATGTATCGTGGTTTTTAAAAGGGAAACTTCATTATTTTCCGCCGGTTTCACTAACCTTCAACATCGGGCATGACGGAAGCGGAAGACACTGCGGGAAAACGAACGCCTTTAACGTACCGTTAGCACTGGAAGAAATTCCCGTCAAGCGTCAGCCAATCGTTGAAGATGCGGCTTACGCGAAGGGTCGCGGCAAAAAAATCGCGCGAATTGAAAAAGGATCAATAACTGTACGTTTTAAACGGTTCGTTTTGATGTTTTTACGGAGATTTTTCACATCTTTTTATACGTGGTACGTGGAATGACGGAAAGCAAAAATTCTTCATATAAGACCTCATACAAGTGGTTCATTTTCAAGATCAACGGAAATTCGAACCGTACAAAGGTTTATCTTTTCAGGTTCATCCCTTTTTGGGAAGTCGTATATAAGGGTTACCAGAAAGAGTATCGTCTTTTCGGACTGCGGATTTATTCGGGATATAACGGCGAGGCGGTCCGAAGTGCGCTTTTGCAAAGGAATATTCTGATCGTACAACAGCGGAAAACCTTGGAAAATAAGAGGGAAGACTTTCAGGAGCCAGTGAAAGATATTAACTGTACCGACAGGAAGGTTTCGCCGACGGTAGCTTCCAAAGCATCGGTGATGATCTGCCGGGTCTGCGGCGAAAGAAGTCGTGCCGCCTTCAAGGCTACCTTGATGGGTAAACACGAAGCTTCCTACTATTTCTGCGATTCCTGCGAACACCTCCAGACGCAGGATCCTGGTTGGTTGCCCGAGGCTTATTCAAACGCTATAAGTGATATGGACACGGGGATATTGCAACGGAACCTTTTCTTTAAAAGCATTTTGTCTGCGGTCATATCGGCTTTCTTTGATCGTAACGCGCTTTTCCTGGACTATGCGGGAGGCTACGGTATCCTGACGCGCCTAATGCGGGATGCCGGTTTCGAATTCTATTGGTTGGACAAGTACGCGAAAAACATCTTCGCGAATCTCTTCGAATACAGACCCGAACTTGGCCGGCCTTTATTGCTGACGGCTATCGAGGTTTTCGAGCACCTGGAAAATCCGATGGAGGATATAAGCCAAATGTTCGAACTTTCCGACAGCATCCTGTTTTCGCAAACCTGCCTCCCTATCCCACCGCCGAAACCGGACGACTGGTGGTACTACGCGCTAGAGGGCGGTCAACATATCTCGTTCTATTCGCAGGTCACCCTGAGAACCATCGCGCAACGCTATGGGAAAAATTATTACGGTTATCGGGACATACACTTGCTGACTCCCGTAACGTTGCCTGAGAAACACTTCGCAAAAGTCTACAGAAAGGCGGTCAAAACGTTCCACGCCGGCCAAAATTACAGGCGTTCTCTGGTGATGTCCGACTACGCAGCCGTTAAAGAGTTGTTGTCCAATCATAGAAATAAGCATATTCCGTGATATCATTCAAGAAAAACCAGCAGCGAGAGACGCGTTCGTCAGGTGCTTCTACTCTCGGTATGACGAAGACACTACTCAGATTGCGTAAGGATCAAACAAAGGAGAAACAACATGTACAAATACCCGGTCTATCAACCAAGCCTGACAGGAAACGAGAAAAAATACATCAACGAAGCCCTGGATTCGACCTGGATTTCCTCGAAAGGAGAGTTCCTCCCGAAATTCGAGAAGGGTTTTGCGGACTACATCGGCGCCAAATATGCAACGGCCGTATCAAACGGCACGGTCGCCATCCACCTGGCGCTAGCAGCGCTCGGCATCGGTCATGATGATGAGGTCATCGTGCCGACTTTCACCTATATAGCTTCGGTCAACCCGATAGCACAGGTCGGCGCGACGCCCGTATTCGTCGACTCGCTGGAGGATACCTGGCAGATGGATCCCGCGGATGTCGAGCGCAAGATCACCCCACGTACGAAAGCGCTCATGGTAGTGCCGATCTACGGTCATCCCTGCGATATGGACGCGCTGATGAAAATCGCGGATATGCACAACCTCTTCGTTGTTGAGGACTGCGCCGAGGCCATCGGCTCCTGCTACAAAGACAGGCACGTAGGCACGTTCGGTGATATCGGGGCGTTTTCTTTTTTTGGTAACAAGACCATCACCTGCGGCGAGGGCGGCATGACAGTCACGAACGACGCTACGATTATGGACCGCCTGGTGCATTACAAGGGTCAGGGGCTCGCTAAATACCGCGAGTACTGGCACGATGTTCCCGGCTTCAACTACCGCATGACCAACATCGCCGCGGCCATCGGCCTCGCGCAGTTGGAGCAGGTCGAGACGTTCGTGAGGAAGAAGCAGGCCATCGCAAAGTGGTATAAAGAGGGTTTGAGGGGAACGAACGTGAAATTTCACGAAGCGGTCCCGGACGTGTTCCATTCCTATTGGATGTGCTCTATTCTCGTGTCCGAAGCCGGGGTGCGCGACCCGCTGCGGGAACATCTGAAGGCAGCGGGCATTGAGACGCGACCGGCTTTCAATCCCGTACACACCATGCCGATGTACATGGCCCGCTACGCCCGCCACCCGGTCGCGCAGGACATCGCGTTGCGCGGTATCAATCTGCCGTCGTATCCGGGACTGACAAAGGAAGATGTGGCTTTCATCTGCGAAGAAATCCGGGGATTTTATGAAGGAGAGTGAAATGAAACGCGTGATTCTTCTCGGTTGCGGAGGACACGCGCGCAGCGTCGCAAGCACACTGGTGGATAATGACCCGAACGTACAGATCATTTTTATCGACGACAATGCCGGGGAGGACGAGTATATCCTGGGATTTCCTGTTGTACGTTGCTTCGATCCGGCGGGAGAGCACTTACATGTAGCAATCGGCGACAACCTGGAACGCGAGAAACTGTCCTCCGGCAACGAAACCGTCCGCGTAATTTCCAATCGCGCCATCATACAGACCGAAGCGGAGATCGGCGCCGGATCATTCGTCGGAGTCTTGGCGTATGTTGGTCCACGTGCTTCCATAGGAAAAGGCTGCATAATAAATACGGCGTGCGTCGTCGAGCACGACTCCCGCGTCGGTGATTTCTCGCACATCTCTGTTCATACGACGGTCGCCGGCTACTGCGTGATCGGTCGGCGTTGTTTCGTCGGAGCAGGCGCAGTTATTCGCGACCACGTCTCAATCGGTGACGATGTGATCGTCGGAGCAGGCGCAGTCGTCGTTTCCGACATTGCGGAACCGGGAGTTTATACCGGTTGTCCTGCGAAGAGGTTTTAATGAAAATCGCTCTTATGATCCCCCAATGGAATCTGATAGGCGCGCGCGATTTAATGACCCATTTACTACAGGGGATGGCTTCCGTCGCGCATGAGCATAAATTACAGGTTTTCGTCTTCCTTCCCGAGGAAACGAAATACACAAAATACGAGGTTCTGTACCGGGTGTACGAAAAGATCAGACGCAGGTTCCCGGTGGTTTCGAGGATATTGGTCCAGGTTATTCGCGTTTACGGGATAGTGAAACATAAGCTGATATCGAAAAAAGATTATACCGTATCAAGTTCGAACGGGAATTTTGAGGAATTCGACGGTCTGACCTTCATCAGTTACCCGCAGTTCAGAATTTACGAGACGTTGAAAGCCGTAGGCGTCGACTTTTTTTTCCCCCACTTGAACCCGCACTATTTCGGGTTCGACATTCCAAACTGCGGCTATATTTACGACTGCCAACACAAATATCATCCCGAATTTTTCAGCAAGAAGGAGTTGGCTGAGCGTGACCGGGGGTTCCAGGGGATGCTGGACAAGGGGCCGGTAATAGTCAACGCCAGGCAGGTAAAATATGATCTGCAAATATTCTACCGCGCGGACCCAGAGAAGATTTTCGTTTTACCCTTTACGCCAAAGCTGCCTGCAGAATTCCTGAAGGATGAGGCGGAGCTTTTGGAAAAATACGTTTTGCCCGCGCACTTTTTGATGAATTCCAATCAGTTCTGGCTGCACAAGGATCACCCGACGCTGTTTCGGGCTTTTGCCAGGCTTGTGCAAGAACCCGAATATCAGGACCTGGAGCTGATTTGTACTGGAACGATGGAAGAGCCGCGCAAGCCCGGCTATATCGACGAGCTGAAAGCGCTGATCAAGCACCTGGGGATTGACGAAAAGGTGCGATTGTTGGGCCTGATCCCGAAGCGGGAGCAGATCGAGATAATGAAACATACATCAGCGGTCGTGCAGACGACGCTGTTCGAGGGCGGCCCCGGCGGCGGAAGCGTATGGGATGCCTGCGCACTCGGCGTTCCCAGCGTTATTTCGGACATCCCCGTCAATCTTGAAATCGCAGGATACGAGGAGGTGACTTTCTTCAGGCGGAAAGAAGCAGATGACCTGGCTGAAAAAATCAAAGCTGTTTTACAACAACCGCCCCGGCGGCTTTCCTGTGAAGCCAGAATAAGGCGCAGCGAGGAAAACATCCGCCATCTGGGCGAGGTCCTGCTGGAAATCGCGCAGACGGTGATTAAGCAACGCCAAACTATGACGGGGACGAAGTGCGATTATGACTAGTAACGCCGATATCGTGTCGTCCGCCGATTGTACATTACGAGAAGTTTTTCGAGATTTCTGTCATGAATTCCTCGCAAAATCCCGACGTTAAAATATCCATAATCACCGCCTGCCTGAACGCGGAGCGCACTCTGGAGCAGACTATCGGGAGCGTGCTGGCTCAGAACTACCCCAATCTCGAATACATCGTCATAGACGGTTGTTCATCCGACGGGACCCTTGGCATCATAGAAAAATACAGGAACAAGCTGTCATACGTCGTGTCGGAGCCTGACAACGGTATATACGACGCGTTCAACAAGGGTATCAGGATCGCGTCGGGGGACGTCATAGGTATTCTGAATGCCGACGATTTTTACGCGCCCTGGACGCTTGAGGCGGTGGCTCGCACTTATGGCGATGTTCCTTCTTGTGATGTCCTCTACGGCAAGGTAGCTGTGATAGACGAGACGGAAAGCGACTGGAAGGTTTACCCGATCGGCTCCCCCAATGATCTGACGGACCGAATGAGCCTTTCCCATCCGGCGATTTTCCTTCCGGGGCGAACCTATGGGAGGTGGGGATTATTCGACTCGACCTATAAGATAACGGGGGATTGGGACTACATGCTCAGGTTGTTTTCAGACGGGGCGACCTTCACGCCCATCGACGAGGTGCTGACCGCCTTTCGTTTCTCCGGGGTCTCGAGTTTTATGTCCCGCCGGCATTTGAAAGAAAACCGCCTTGTGTACGAACGGCGCCTGGACTGGTGGATGGCTCGTCGCAAAATACTCAAGATGTACGCGAAATACTTGGCGCGGCGCGTGATGAAAGCTACTGGAATGTACGGTACCTACGCATCCTGCCGTGACCGGCATATATTCCGCGTTGAACGGTCGGGGGAGTATTGCGGGGACGCTTCGCGGATGTGGGAGACCCTGCGCGTCGGAAGTGATTCGCTTCGTTTGTAGGCCCGCACCCTG
>Ga0123353_10015785_pt1 | contig 10998 bp, 6 predicted proteins | sample TergutLab28metaG_3_FD_92763 | JGI IMG/M metagenome (GOLD analysis project Ga0123353, IMG submission 92763) | Labiotermes labralis P3 segment gut microbial communities from Petit-Saut dam, French Guiana - Lab288 P3 | ecosystem: Host-associated > Arthropoda: Insects > Digestive system > Gut ... | reverse complement strand
GTCAGGGACGTCCACTACACGCACTACGGCAGGATCTGCCCCATAGAGACGCCTGAGGGCCCGAACATAGGGCTCATCGGCTCGCTCGGGACGTACGCCCGCATAAATGAGTACGGCTTCATAGAGGCCCCGTACAGGAAGATCGACAAGGCGACCGGGGTCATCACGAAGGAGATAGAGTACCTGACGGCCGACGAGGAGGACGAGTTCGTCATCGCCCACGCGAACGAGCCGCTGGACGCCGAAGGACGCTTCGTGAACGCCAAGGTGGGCTGCAGGCACATGGACCAGATCCTCGAGGAGGAGGCGTCCCTCAACGACTACATGGACGTCTCGTCTAAGCAGGTCGTTTCCGTCGCGACCGCGATGATACCGTTCCTCGAGAACGACGACGCGAACAGGGCGCTCATGGGGTCGAACATGCAGCGCCAGGCGGTCCCGCTCATCAAGCCGCAGGCTCCGCTCATCGGCACGGGCATGGAGCACAAGGCCTGCAAGGACTCGGGCGTCGTGATCATCGCGGCCAACCCCGGGACGGTGGAGAGGGTCACGGCCTCGGAGATAGCGGTCGCGACCGACGCCGGCGGCAGGGACGCGTACAAGGTCTTCAAGTACATGAGGTCGAACCAGGGCACGTGCATAAACCAGCGGCCCACGGTCAAGCTGGGCGACAGGGTCGAGGCGGGCGACATCATCGCCGACGGCCCCTCGACCGACAACGGGGAGCTCAGCCTGGGCAAGAACATCCTGATAGGGATCATGAGCTGGGAGGGCTACAACTACGAGGACGCCATACTCATAAGCGAGAAGCTGGTCAAGGACGACACCTTCACCTCCATACACATAGAGGAGTACGAGAGCGAGGCGCGGGACACGAAGCTCGGGCCGGAGGAGATAACGAAGGACATCCCGAACGTGAGCGAGGACTCGCTCAAGGACCTGGACGAGAGGGGCATAATCAGGATAGGCGCCGAGGTCAGGCCGGGGGACATCCTCGTGGGCAAGGTGACGCCGAAGGGGGAAACCGAGCTGACGGCGGAGGAGCGGCTGCTGCGCGCCATATTCGGGGAGAAGTCACGCGAGGTGCGCGACACGTCGCTCCGCGTCCCGCACGGCGAGGGCGGCATCATAGTCGACATCAAGGTCTTCACGCGCGAGAACGGCGATGAGCTGTCGCCGGGCGTGAACCAGCTGGTGCGGTGCTACATCGCTCAAAAGAGGAAGATCTCGGTGGGCGACAAGATGGCCGGAAGGCACGGCAACAAGGGCGTCATATCGAGGATACTGCCGGAGGAGGACATGCCGTTCATGCCCGACGGCAGGCCGCTGGAGATCATACTGAACCCGCTGGGCGTCCCCTCGCGCATGAACATCGGGCAGATACTCGAGATCCATTTGGGATACGCCGCGATGGTCCTGGGCTGGAAGGTCGCGACGCCGGTCTTCGACGGGGCCACCGAGGACGACATCGTCGAGACGCTTAGGATGGCCGGGCTGGAGACCGACGGCAAGTCGGTCATATACGACGGCAGGACGGGCGAGCCGTTCGACAACAGGGTCACGGTGGGCATCATGTACATGATGAAGCTCGCGCACCTGGTGGACGACAAGGTCCACGCCAGGTCGACGGGCCCGTATTCGCTGGTGACCCAGCAGCCGCTGGGCGGGAAGGCCCAGATGGGCGGCCAGCGCTTCGGGGAGATGGAGGTCTGGGCGCTGGAGGCGTACGGCGCGGCGTACACGCTGCAGGAAATATTGACCTACAAGTCCGACGACATGATTGGGAGGGTGAAGACGTACGAGTCGATCGTGAAGGGCGACAACATCCCCGAGCCGGGGATCCCGGAATCCTTCAAGGTGCTCATAAAGGAGCTGCAGAGCCTGGCCCTCGACATCAAGCTATACTCCGAGTCCGGCGAGGAGGTCACGTTCAAGGAGGCGTCCTTCGACGACTACGACGAGCCCGGGTATGACCTAGACAGGCGCGACAGGCGGAGGGGCGGGCACTACAGCCAGGGCATGACCGAGAGGGGCGCGGCCATGGCGGGGTTCACCATTACAGGGCCGCCGACCCCGTCGGCGCTGGACGACAGCCTGCTCAGCGAGCTGTTCGAGGCAAAGCGCGAGGACAAGGCCGATTCCGAGGATGACGACGACGCGGTCGGGATCCTGGACGACCTCGGGGTCGACGACGGCGACGACTTGGGCGATGACGATGACGACGACGACGGGGACCTAGGGACGGAGCCCGGGGTCGGCGGGGACGGGGACGACGGGCCGAAGGGGTCCCAGGCCGGCAAGGAGCCCAAGGCGAGGCAGGGCCAGGGAAAGGCGGAGGACGATGACGGGGACGACGCCTTCGACATCAGGGAGCTGATGGGGAGCGACCTCTATCCGGATCCGTTCGACGGGGACGATGACGACGGCCCCGGATCGGATCCCGGGGACGGCTATGGCGCGGGGGACGGCGACGGCGGAGCCGGGGAACCCGATGAAGAGGACTATTAGGGGGGATCCTGATGAGCGACCTTACGAACTTCGACTCACTTAAGATAGGGCTGGCCTCGCCGGACAAGATCCGGGAATGGTCGAAGGGCGAGGTGAAGAAGCCCGAGACCATAAACTACAGGACCCTCAAGCCGGAGCGGGACGGCCTGTTCTGCGAGAGGATCTTCGGCCCGCAGAGGGACTGGGAGTGCCATTGCGGCAAGTACAAGAGGATCAGGTACAAGGGCATCATCTGCGACCGCTGCGGCGTCGAGGTGACCAAAAGCAAGGTGCGCAGGGAGCGGATGGGGCACATAGAGCTGGCGGCCCCCGTCTCCCACATCTGGTACTTCCGGGGCATACCCAGCAGGATGGGGCTCCTCCTCGACATGTCGCCCAGGGCGCTCGAGAAGATCCTGTACTTCGCCGCCTACGTGGTCATAAACCCGGGCTCCACGCCGCTTTCTAAAAAGCAGGTCCTGAGCGACAAGGAGTACCGCGACAGCGTCGAGAAGTTCGGAAGCAAGTTCGAGGCGGGCATGGGCGCCGAGTCCATTAAAAGGCTCCTGGCCGAGATCAAGCTGGGGCCGCTCTACGCGGAGCTTTCCAAGGAATTCGGGGAGGCCTCGGGCCAGAAGAAGATCAGGGCGGTGAAGAGGATGGAGGTCGTGGAGGCCTTCATCTCGAGCGGGAACAGGCCGGAGTGGATGATACTGGACGCCATTCCCGTCATACCGCCCGACCTGCGGCCGATGGTGCAGCTCGACGGCGGCAGGTTCGCGACTTCCGACCTCAACGACCTGTACCGCAGGGCCATTAACAGGAACAACCGCCTCAAGAGGCTCCTGGACCTGGGGGCGCCCGACATAATCGTGCGCAATGAGAAGAGGATGCTGCAGGAGGCGGTCGACGCGCTGTTCGACAACGGCAGGCGCGGCAGGGCCGTCACTGGCCCCGGCAACAGGCCGCTCAAGTCCATCTCCGACATGCTCAGGGGCAAGCAGGGCAGGTTCAGGCAGAACCTGCTGGGCAAGAGGGTGGACTACTCCGGCAGGTCCGTCATCGTCGTGGGGCCCGAGCTGAAAATATACCAGTGCGGGCTGCCCAAGGAAATGGCTATAGAGCTGTTCAAGCCCTTCGTCATGAAAAAGCTCGTCAACAACGGCTACGCCTACAACATAAAGAGCGCGAAGCGCATGGTCGAGCGGGTAAGGGAGGAGGTCTGGGACGTCCTTGAGGAGGTCATCAAGGAGCACCCGGTACTGCTCAACAGGGCGCCCACGCTGCACAGGCTGGGGATCCAGGCCTTCGAGCCGGTCCTGGTCGAGGGCAGGGCCCTCAAGCTCCACCCGCTGGTCTGCTCCGCCTACAACGCGGACTTCGACGGCGACCAGATGGGCGTCCATGTGCCCCTCTCCACGGAGGCGCAGACCGAGGCCAGGCTGCTCATGATATCGGCGAACAACCTGCTGGCCCCGAAGGACGGCAGGCCGATCGCAGTCCCGACGCGCGACATGGTGCTCGGCTGCTACTACCTGACGCTCGACAAGGACGGCGAGAAGGGCGAGGGCAGCGTGTTCCTCGACGAGGCCGAGGCGCTGCTGGCGTACTTCAACGGCCTGGTCACGCTCCACGCGAAGGTCTCCGTGAGGAAGTCCCTCAAGGTGGGCGGGTCCGTCAGGCGCAAGGTGGTCGCTACGACGGTGGGGCGCATGATCTTCAACGAGGCCATACCGCAGGATCTCGGGTACGTCGACAGGGGCGACCCCGAGAGGATGTTCGACTACGAGGTGGACAAGCTCGTCACGGGCAAGGAGCTGGGGAAGATCATCGCGGCGGTGATCAAGGCGCACGGGACCGCGGAGACGGCGGTCGTCCTCGACAGGATGAAAACGATGGGGTTCCGGTACGCCACCCAGGGGGCCATAACCATAAGCATATCGGACATGATCATACCCGAGGTGAAGGCGAGGTACCTGGAGGAGACCGAGGGGCGCATAGAGAACATCGTCAAGACGTACAAGAGGGGGCTCATCTCCGAGGACGAGAGGTACCGCTCGATCGTCGAGGAGTGGAACAGGACGACGGACGACATCCAGGTGGCGCTCATGGCCAGCCTGGACAAGTTCAACCCCCTGTACATGATGTCCAACTCCGGCGCCAGGGGCACCATACTGCAGATCAAGCAGCTGGCCGGCATGCGCGGGCTGGTCCTCAACACCACGGGGAAGACCATAGAGATGCCGATAAAGTCGAACTTCCGCGAGGGCCTGAAGATCATCGAGTTCTTCATCTCCACGCACGGGGCCAGGAAGGGGAACGCCGACACGGCGCTCAGGACGGCGGACTCGGGGTACCTCACCAGGAGGCTCGTGGACGTGAGCCAGGAGCTCATAGTGAGGGAGGAGGACTGCGGGTCGGCGGACGGCATAGAGGTCTCCACGATATACGACGGCAACGAGGTCATAGAGCCGCTTAGGGAGCGGCTAGTCGGGCGCTACCCTTCGGAGGCGGTGACGCACCCCGAGACGGGCGAGGAGATAGTCGGCTACAACGAGCTCATGGACGAGGCGATCGCGTCCGAGATAGAGGCGGCCGGGATCAAGAAGGTGAAGATCAGGTCCGTCCTCAACTGCAGGCTCTCCACCGGGGTATGCTCGAGGTGCTACGGGTCGAACCTGGCCACGGGCGGGGACTGCGACGTGGGCGAGGCCATAGGGATCATCGCCGCGCAGTCCATCGGCGAGCCCGGCACGCAGCTCACGATGAGGACCTTCCATACCGGCGGCGTCGCGGGCGACGACATAACCCAGGGCCTGCCCAGGGTCGAGGAGCTTTTTGAGGCCAGGAAGCCGAAAGGGCTGGCCATCATATCCGAGATCGCCGGGAAGGTCTCCATGAACGAGACGAAGAAGAAGAAGGAGATCGTCGTCACGGGCGGGGACGGGGAGGCCAGGAGCTATATGATCCCGTTCGGCTCGAGGCTGAAGGTTTGGGAAGGCGACGAGGTGGAGGCCGGCGACGAGCTGACCGAGGGCTCGATCAACCCGCAGGACATCCTGCGCATAAAGGGGACGGAGGGCGTCCAGGCGTACCTGCTGCAGGAGGTGCAGAGGGTCTACAGGCTCCAGGGCGTGGACATAAACGACAAGCACATAGAGGTAATCGTCAAGCAGATGATGCGCAAGGTGAAGGTGGAGGACGCCGGGGAGACCGGCATGCTCCCGGGCGCGCTCATGGACATGTACGCCTTCGAGAGGGAGAACGCGAGGGCGGCCGCCGAGGGCAGGGAGGAGGCCGTCGGGAAGCGCTCGCTGCTCGGCATCACCAGGGCCTCGCTCTCGACCGAGTCGTTCCTCTCGGCCGCGTCGTTCCAGGAGACGACGAAGGTGTTGACCGAGGCCGCCATAAAGGGCAAGCTCGACCCGCTCCTCGGGCTCAAGGAGAACGTGATAATAGGTAAACTCATACCGGCCGGGACGGGCATGAGCAAATACCGCGACATAGAGATCATCGACCTGGAGGCTGGGCCGAAGGCCCCCGCGGCGCCTAGGGAGCCGGATGTGTTTTCGCTTTTTGAGGGGTTCGCCCAGGGGCCCGGGCCGATTGACGCGGAGCCCGTGGATGGCGTATAATCCCATGCTATGCCTGTACGGCCATTCCGGCGCGGGGGTGCGACGTTAGATGCCTAAGCAAAGGCTGTGCGACTTGAGCGGGGTCAGGCAGGCCGTCAGGGCCGTGGGCGCGGGGACGGCTGCGCGCGTGTACATAGCGGCCGACGCGGAGGAGAAGGTGACGCTGCCCCTGAGGCGGCTATGCGGTGAGAAGGGCGTCCCGGTGACGGAGGTCGGGACGATGGCGGAGCTGGGCGAGGCGTGCGGGCTAAAGGTCGGAGCGTCCGCGGCCTGCGCCACGAATGGACATACGGGGGGGAGGTGAGAAAATGCCAACATTCAATCAACTGGTACGCAAGGGGAGGCTGAGCAAGGACAGAAAATCGAAGTCGCCGGCGCTGCAGAAAGGGATGAACATCCCCAACAAGGAGCAGATAGACATAGACTGCCCGCAGAAGCGGGGGGTATGCTCCGTCGTCAGGACCAGCACCCCCAGGAAGCCGAACTCGGCCCTGCGCAAGATCGCAAGGGTCAGGCTGACCAACGGCTACGAGGTCTACGCCTACATTCCCGGCGAGGGCCACAACCTGCAGGAGCACAGCGTCGTGCTCATCAGGGGCGGCAGGGTCAGGGACCTGCCCGGCGTGAGGTACCACATCATACGCGGGACGCTCGACACGGCCGGCGTAGGCAAGAGGCTGCAAGGAAGGTCGAAGTACGGGGCGAAGAGGCCCAAGGCGGTCGTCAAGAAGTAGCGTCCGACGCGGGGCGCGGCCAAGGCGGGAATCAAACGGGAAACACGGCGTGCCAGGCACGTTGGTGGGATCCATGTGCAGGGCGGCGTTATAAAATAGATGCCGGCCCGCCCTACCCGGGCACGGGCATGGGCGGGGACGGGGCCATGATGCTACCCGGCGCGACGAGGCGCCATCAGGCGCAGCGAGTACCTTATTCAGGGGGGGAAGAAAGTGCCGAGAAAGAAGAAGAACTTCACCAGGGAGGTCCTGCCCGACCCGATCTACAACGACAGGGTCGTGACGAAGCTCATCAACAACATAATGCTCGACGGCAAGAAGGGCATAGCCCAAAGGATCTGCTATGACGCCTTCGACATGGTGAGGGCCAGGACGGGGAAGGACCCGCTCGAGATGTTCAGGCAGGCGTTGGGGGGCATAATGCCGATGGTCGAGACGAAGTCCCGCCGCGTGGGCGGCTCGAACTATCAAGTGCCGATCGAGGTGAGGCCGGAGAGGCGACAGACCCTAGGGCTTAGGTGGCTGATCGGGTTCTCGAGGGCCAGGGGCGAGAAGACGATGTCGCAGAGGCTGGCCAACGAGATAATGGACGCGTGCAACGGCCTCGGGGCCTCCGTGAAGAAGCGAGAGGACATGCACAAGATGGCGGAGGCGAACAGGGCGTTCGCGCATTTCAAGTGGTGAAGGCGCGAAAATAACGTCGAAGGCGCATGACATAAAGGGAGCATCAAAGGACATGCCTAGGCAATTCGGATTGGAAAGCACCAGGAACATAGGGATAATGGCCCACATAGACGCGGGCAAGACGACGACGACCGAGAGGATCCTCTTCTACACCGGAAGGCTGTACAAGATGGGGGAGGTCCATGAGGGCGCCGCGACCATGGACTGGATGGTGCAGGAGCAGGAGAGAGGCATAACCATAACCTCGGCCGCCACGACCACGCAGTGGGGGGGCACGAGGATAAACATAATCGACACCCCGGGCCACGTGGACTTCACCGTGGAGGTGGAGCGCTCGCTCAGGGTCCTCGACGGGGCCGTGACGCTCTTCTGCGCGAAGGGCGGCGTCGAGCCCCAGACGGAGACCGTCTGGCGGCAAGCCGACAAGTACGGGGTGCCGCGCATAGCCCACGTGAACAAGATGGACATCATGGGGGCGGACTTTGGGCGCGTGGTATCCATGATCAGGGACAGGCTCAAGGCGAACGCCGTGCCGATCCAGCTGCCGATAGGCGCCGAGGACACGTTCGCCGGCCTGGTGGACGTGGTGGCCAGGAAGGCGTATCTGTACCGGGACGACCTCGGATGGGAGATCGAGGAGGTGGCGGTCCCCGGGCACATGGAGGCGGAGGTCGAGGAGTACCGGTCCGCGCTGGTCGAGGCCGTCTCCGAGGTGGACGACTCCATAATGGAGAAGTTCGTCGAGGGTGTGGAGGTGGGCGACGGGGAGCTCTTCGCCGGCATCAGGAAGGCGACGATAGCCTGCAAGGTCGTGCCCGTCACCTGCGGATCGTCATACAAGAACAAGGGCGTGCAGATGCTGCTGGACGCGGTGGTGCGCTACCTGCCCTCGCCCCTGGACATCCCCCCCGTCATGGGGCATGGGGTCAAGGACCCCGAAACCGCGGTCGAGAGGATCGCCGGCGACGGCGAGCCGTTCTCGGCCCTCGCGTTCAAGGTAATGACCGACCAGCACGTGGGGAAGCTCTGCTTCATAAGGGTCTATTCAGGCACCATCAAGTCGGGGTCGTACGTATACAACTCGACGAGGGGTCGGAGGGAGCGCGTGGGGCGGCTGCTCCACATGCACTCAAACCACCGCGAGGACGCCGACGCGCTGTACGCGGGCGACATAGCCGCCGTGGTGGGGCTCAAGTCCACGACCACCGGGGACACGCTGTGCGACGAGGGCGCCCAGGTCGTGCTCGAGTCCATGGTATTCCCCGAGCCCGTCATATCGGTGGCCATCGAGCCCAAGACCAAGGCCGGCCAGGAGAAGATGGGCATAGCCATGGCGAAGCTCGCCGAGGAGGACCCTACATTCAGGACGTACACGGACCAGGATACGGGCCAGACGATCATCTCGGGCATGGGCGAGCTGCACCTGGAGATAATAGTCGACAGGATGCTCAGGGAGTTTAAGGTTGAGGCCAACATAGGCAACCCGCAAGTCGCCTACAAGGAGACCATACGGAGGGCCGTCAGGAGCGAGGGCAGGTTCGTCAGGCAGACGGGCGGGCGCGGCCAGTACGGCCACTGCGTGCTGGACCTGGAGCCGCTGGAGCGGGGCGGGGGGTTCGAGTTCGTCGACAGGACCGTGGGCGGGCCGATCCCGAAGGACTTCATCCCGTCGATCAGGGCGGGCATCGAGGACGCCATGAACGCCGGCGTGCTGGGCGGCTACAAGGTGGTGGACATAAGGGTGGCATTGGTGGACGGCTCGTACCACGAAGTCGACTCCTCGGAGATGGCCTTCAAGATAGCCGGGTCCATGGGTTTCAAGGAAGGGTGCAGGAAGGCCGACCCCGTGATCATCGAGCCGATAATGAAGGTCGACGTCACCGTCCCCGAGGACTATCTGGGCGACGTGATGGGCGACATCAACTCCCGGCGCGGCAGGATAGGGGGAATCGCCGAGGCGGCCGGCGCGCAGGTCATATCGGCGCTGGCGCCGCTCTCGGAGATGTTCGGCTACGCGACCTCGCTCCGGTCAAGGACGCAGGGGCGCGGCGTCTTCACGATGCAGACCAGCCATTTTGAGGAGGTCCCGAAGTCCATACAGGAAAGCATACTCAACTACGGCAAGGTGATGGACTATTGATTCGCGGCGTGCTATAATGGGCAACCAAACGTCGGTAAATATCCAAGGAGGAAGGGAACGAGATGGCAAAGCAAAAATTCGAGAGGAACAAGCCCCACGTCAACATAGGCACGATAGGCCACGTCGACCACGGCAAGACGTCGCTGACCGCGGCGATAACGAAGGCGCTCAGCTTCAAGGACCCGTCCGTCGTCATAACGGGCTATGACCAGATCGATAAGGCGCCGGAGGAGAAGGAGAGGGGCATAACGATCAACACGGCCCACGTCGAGTACCAGACCGCGAACAGGCACTACGCGCACGTGGACTGCCCCGGCCACGCGGACTACATCAAGAACATGATCACCGGCGCGGCCCAGATGGACGGCGCCATACTCGTGGTCTCCGCCCCGGACGGCCCGATGCCCCAGACGAGGGAGCACATCCTCCTGGCCCGCCAGGTGGGCGTGCCCTTCATGGTCGTCTTCCTCAACAAGATAGACATGATAGCCGAGGACGACATGGACCTGGTCGAGCTGGTCGAGGAGGAGGTCAAGGACTACCTCAGGCAGTACAACTTCCCGGCCGACGACGTCCCGTTCGTGAGGGGCTCGGCGCTCAACGCGCTGGAGAGCGACTCGAAGGACCCGAACGCGCCCGAGTACCAATGCATATACGAGCTCATGGCCGCCGTCGACTCCTACATCGCCACCCCGGCCAGGGACATAGACAAGCCGTTCCTCATGCCGGTGGAGGACGTCTTCACGATCACGGGCCGCGGCACGGTCGCCACGGGCAGGGTCGAGAGGGGCGTCATCAAGACGGGCGACGAGATCGAGATAGTGGGCCTCAAGGACGAGCCCAGGAAGACGGTCGTGACGGGCGTGGAGATGTTCAGGAAGATCCTGGACAGGGCGGAGGCCGGCGACAACATAGGCGCGCTGCTCAGGGGCGTGGCCCGCAACGAGGTGGAGAGGGGCCAGGTCCTCGCCAAGACCGGCACCATAAAACCGCACACCAGGTTCAACGGACAGGTGGTCGTGCTGAAGCCGGAGGAGGGCGGGCGCTCGAAGCCCTTCGTCTCCGGTTACAGGCCGCAGTTCTACTTCAGGACGACGGACGTCACGGGCAACATCAAGCTCCCGGACGACGTGGAGATGTGCGTCCCGGGCGACCACGTCAACATGAGCATAGAGCTAATAACGCCGATAGCGATGGACGTCGGGCTCAGGTTCGCCATACGCGAGGGCGGCAAGACCATAGGGGCCGGCACGGTGACGGAGGTTCACGACTGATCGTCGCATAAACCGAATCGCAGAGTTTATCGTGCAAGCCAAAG
>Ga0123353_10015783_pt1 | contig 10998 bp, 6 predicted proteins | sample TergutLab28metaG_3_FD_92763 | JGI IMG/M metagenome (GOLD analysis project Ga0123353, IMG submission 92763) | Labiotermes labralis P3 segment gut microbial communities from Petit-Saut dam, French Guiana - Lab288 P3 | ecosystem: Host-associated > Arthropoda: Insects > Digestive system > Gut ... | reverse complement strand
AAGAAATCAAGGGATAATTTTTGAAAGCAAAAAAGCCAAAAAAAAAGGTTTTTGAAAATTTTTAAAGAATTTTAAAAAAAAAAAAAAAAAAAAATCCGTGCATTAATCATGAAAGAGTGGAACCTAAATTTGCTTGTAAAATTGCGTTTTTTTCTTTATGCAAATTATCACGAAATGATTTTGTGCGCTATAATAGCGAAACTGAAACCAGTATTGATGAGATTAATTTACCAGATGAGAATGATGAACCTTTGGACTTAGGAGGGGAGTAGCGCCTTCAGCAACTGCTTAATTATTTCAGACAATAAATTGCATGAATCATAAAGAAGAGACGACCATGTTATATTGCCTACAAAATTTAAATTTTCTTGTAAATATCTATAAGTATTAGCCTTTATGTGGGCCGGGTAGTTCAGTCGGTATAGCGACTGACTAGGAGCTTAACGGTCCGGGAACGAATCCCGGTGGGGACGAGATTTTCCGCCCGTCTAGACCGGCCCTGGGGCCCACCCAGCCTCCTGTAAAATTGGTACCGGGTCTTTTCCCGGGGGTAAAGTGCGGCCGGGGCGTGCTGCTGACCACTCACCCCCTTCTAGTGCCGCCGTCATGGAAGAGTAGTGCTACAGCTCTACCCACCGTCTGGGCCACACCGGACCTGTAACGGGATCACTTTACCTTTTTTATTAATCTTTATAACTTCCGTGCGTCCCACCTTGCTAGAGCGTTCCTTGAGTGGAAAAGCCAGAGACCCTGCCATTTAAACATTTTCTCTCAACGCCATGAAAACATACACAGAAATGAAGTATATCTTCCCTCATTCTTTAACTACTCAATAAATATAATTTTTGTCTAGTTTCACGGGAAAGAACATATTGAATTAGAGTATGAGTCTGGACGATGTGGCTAACTGTTTTCACTTTTTATCATTGGTCACTACGTTCTGTACTGTGTTCTACTGCCAGCTGAAGTGCTGAGTAAGTTAGCAAACCCTGGCTGAATTTATAAGTATCCTTTTCGGCGATAAACAGTGGAAAGCAATTCAATGCTATGTGGCTTCCTTTTCAAAGACAGAATTTTACTGCCGGCTTATAAACAGCAGGCTTGTGAGGCGAGAAGTTATGATAGCGCATATAGAAGGGACAAAAGTCGCTTCGCACCTATACTGCATTCGTCAGGAACAACTCTCAGACAGAATTTTTTAGTGTTTTTTTTTTTAAAAGATCAAGTTCGTACGTGCATCTGTACAGGGACGTGGGTTGTCCTTTCTAACATTTGTGTAAATAAAATAAATATGAGAAATGTATTTTATAATAAAATATCTGAATATTCTCATAGTCCACAGTAGGTAAAAGTTACTTTTGACTTCCTCTGTATAAGTTTTGTGGGTAGAAGTCGATAAACTTTTTCACGTAGATCTTGTAGTGTTTAGCCTAAATGAAGGAAGGACGGAGTTACTAATAATCAACGTTTATCTTTTCTGGGAATTGGACTGTGTCTTACACACACACACACACACACACATCTCGCTGCACCACAGCTGGAAGGTTGGAGTTCAGTGAAAATAAACCAAAACTGTCTTTATGCTGATAAAAAGGAATATGTTTTTATGATTTTTTTTTATTTGTCAAAAATTTCTTTACTGGGAATCTCTTTTTAAATTATTTCTTAATTGTGAGAACTCCCGGCCATAGCACCTAGCCCACCAGCAAAAATATCACTAAAGGGTTCACAAGGCAGTGTACTATAATGGCAAGGCGTAGGTCGGCTGATGTCCCACGAGAACCATTAGATTAGCTGGGACACATTACCTGGCTTTCAGCCCCCAAATTTACTACAATCAAAATCTTGAGGGCACGCTTCCAGGCTAAAACTTGGTCCTTGAGCTGTTTCACACGTATGAATGTAAAATGACAAGTGGTTCATAGTAAGGACATTTTATTGTTAATATTGTTACTGTGAAATAGCAACGGCATTAAAAATATCAATAATTGAATTAATCTATTCATCCTTTGTGCCTATCTTACATTAGCCTTAACAAAACAACATTCTGAGAACAAGTATCATTTATCACACGCCCAACTTGTGATTTAAACAGAATATTTGCATTACATGCAACTATAGTATTTGTTTGAGGCAGAACTTCCGTATACTTTGACCGAGACACAGACAAATTTCCTTGCAAGCTTTAGGGCCTCCAATTTAAGCTTACAATTAACAGTTTCAAGTGCTGAATCTGCAGATCTAATTTCCTTCTTTTCTTTTTGTCGTCTGCTTGGTATATCGAGTGTCGTTCTGACCCTCTTGTAAGCTGCCCCTTACTTGTAAAAAAACAGTATTTTAGCCACTATTCACAATACCGTCCCAAAAGATGCCATGAAAGCCTACAGATTATGACGCCCTAGGAAAGTGAAATAATTGTGTTTTTTTTCCTGTGGCGCTGCGGCCCAGCGCGGGCCATGGCCTCCTCATTCTTGAGGTTTCTAGATCACACACAACGACGCATCACAGTTCGGTAAGACTCCTCTGGACGAGTGATCAGCTCGTCGCAGAGACCTCTACTTGACAACACACAACACTCACAACAGACAAACATCCATGACCCTGGTGGTATTCGAACCCACAATCTCAGCAGGCGAGCGGCCGTAGACCTACGCCTTAGACCGCACGGCCAATGATACCGGCGAAATAATTGTGTATATTGAAGGAAAATTATGACTAATTCCGACAGAAACTCAACCCCACCTTTTCTAACATTCCTATTTTCGTGAGTGACAGTAGATGGTGAGAGTATATCAGCCTGCAAGACAGATTTAGGTGACTGTGCCTGCTGCTGAGGTACAATTGTAATCAGCCTGAAAACAGTCGGCAAACTCCATACCTTCTACAGAAGGATTGTCCTTTCCAAGGAAATCCAGAATGAGGAGGTCCATTTCGTTGTACTTCACCTCCTTACCTCCACTTGTTCCTGTCATTTTTGCATTGTCTCTTTTTGTCTGAAATAAAGTACTAATGACGTTGCGCGCACACAATTATGACTAGTATATTTTTCCAGTTTATTGCTTTTACAAGGATCCATAAATTGAATAGTAACAGCTGTCACCTAAAATACAGTTATGAGTTTGTTGAATGAAGCAAAGAAGAGGAGAGAAAGAGATAAGTAAATATTTAGTTACAGAGCAATTATGAAGTGTAAAATGAACAAGGAAAGATGCTTTATCGATCAATCCACAATATTCCAGAAAAAAGAGGAACAGTCCTACGTCTTGTAACATGGAACAGCATAAAGAAACTGCTAATTAATTTAAAAAGTGAGTAAACTTAACCGGCTACATCACTGGTTTGCTGGAGCCTACCTCCTAAATAAGCATCACGCGGCTCACACCTACCCATTTCTTACTCACCAACGTCCTCTTTCTCCAGTTTGACAACAGAGTGTCGCGAGAGTACTGCCACGACTTCTCTGTCACTAGACCTAACGACTCTGCAAGCTCGGTCACTTTCTTCCACTTCTCACATTTCTTTTGTTTTGTGGGATCATTCGAAAATTACCCACAAAGAAGACCTTTCTCCTGTTTTATCTTCTGCAGAACAGCTAGTTTGTTTGCAGTAGCCATTTTACCCGTCCTTGTTTCCACTACCCGACTTGTCAAACTAGTCGCTGAGAAGGTAACAAGCGACAAGTCTAGCAAAAGATTTCGTGAAACAGATTTTGGTGCTACTTGTTACTTGTCACACCAGTCGATTCGTGAAACAGGCCCCTGTCGGTCCCATCTTCAAGGGTCAAGAATCCAAAGATCTCGCAAGGTTGAATGTAGTTCGTAAGTGCCAAAATGTTCTGAACTTGTCCGTTAGTAATGAGTTTGAAACAGTTTGATGGACACAGCAAGACACTTAGCACATCTGGTCATTTGTTTGCCTGTTTTTATTGACGCTTAAGATTATTTTAAAAAGTTTTAATTCTTTTTAATATTACACTACCATCACTGCCGCTGTTTGCCTAATTTTATTTCCTTTCAGATATATTGTTTAAGACTGTGAATACACATCTCTGTCATAATTGTGATATGACCCACATATTTTATTGCCTAGCTTTATTCTCAATAATATATGAAGAAAGATACAAATAAGAAGCTCTTTATTGTAGGGGTTTTCCACTTTGCAGTTATTTCTTCGCTTATAAATTCAAATGTACTATGTCTAACAAATACGAATTGTATCTCACCAATATTCATTTAATTTCCCTAAACTATATGATCAATTCCAAAATTCTAAAATTTTCTATATGATCAAGACTACAAATACACACATTTAGTAGAGAACTTCCATATTTCTATAATGTTATGGCCCTCCTCGTTGATGGTAATATGTTGCCCAAACCAGTCAATTTTGGGGCCGAATGTCATTCTGAATACCACCTTGGTCTGTAGTCGCTCGTTCCTGTGACGGTGAAGATGAAGGACCTGTTGTTGAGACGGCGCACGCGGGCTTTGATCTTCACGTCCTCCGGCTCCAGGTTGTGCAGGACACTGAGCATGTGGACGTCAAAGTTTTGGAAGTATGTGACCAGATTATCCACAGTGACGTACTGGGGAACTGCAGCTTCAACAGCGGCTACCTTAGAAATATCAGGAATGATAGAAACTGCAACTCAACGTAAACATGCTGAATGCAGTGCGGATCAACATGGAAAATGCAAGAGTAGGTGGGATACCGTATCAATGAGAATGTGTGGAAAGGAGGAGCACATGGAAGGACGAGGAATAGAGAATAGAAGTGGGAAGATGGGGACAAAAATAGAGGGTACTTTCGAGCAAGTTAGGTTGCACCTGAAACTGCAAGTAACAACATAAGTGAACGGGTGGGAGAATAAAGAAAATTAGAAGGGGAGTAGTTTACAGATAAAGAGAGGAAGATGGGAATGAAAGAGAATGAAGAAGGAGCAACGTTAGGTAAATGCTGTCACCTCGTCGAGTCTATAGGGAGGCAGCGGGACCTTGTGCAGCGGAGTTTCTTGTCGCCATCTCTGAAAATACATGGGCGCTTCCTGCAATATTGTGGCACGATTAGGCGTGCTGTGAGGGTGTTGGTAATTGTTGATTCTTTGCCTACGTGCGAGCAGCGTATCCCTATCTGGAATTACAACCACTGTCCAAGAGAGTTCATGTTCTCACTGCGGTTACTGTGAGTTTTACTATCTTTGGGAATGTGACGTCTTGCAGTTTGGTTGACGTCTTACAGATACACCTGGTTTCTACATTACCAGGATACAAAGCATGACTCATCAACCCTGGCGATGAAGGCAGCAATTTCTCTGAAAGTCCATACAAATTCTTCCACAATGCATGGAGTCGTATCCCGAAAGACAACAATCCTACCACATCTAATGCCACTCTGATCATTTATTTACTATGGATTATCCATAAGGATGAATTTAAATAATAACATTGGAATACTGGACTGATATCGTAAGGATGAACTTAGGGATGATATTTTTAATTTTAGGTGTATGGTAACGAGATTAACAAATCAAAATTGCATTCATAAAGAAATTAAAAGCATATTATTTTGGGGAGTGCCTGCCGCCAATTTAGTTCAGGATATTTCCTTTCATCACATCTGTTATATAAAATTGGAATTGGAATATAATTTTACAGCTTGTTTTATATGAAACCTGAATTTTCTCATTAAGGAAAGAAAATGGAGTTCAGATAAGTGATAACAGGATACCGAGAAAAATGTCTAGACAGAAGGGAGAACAAGAAACAAAGAGAAGGAGGAAATATGCACAATGAGTAATTTAATACTGTTACTTTTTACGAAAAATTATTAGTGTGATTCAAAAAAGGAGCATGAGGGAGGGAAGAGCGTACGTACTATGTGGGCGTGTTCAAAAATGCACACAAAAGTTTGGTCTGAAAATTTGGAGGTATCAGATTGTTTTGAAAATCTTGGCTGGATGATGATAAATTTAGCATATATTTCTTACAGACAGGTTAAAAGGACAGGGACTAGTTTTGAGCAAAAGCCGCTCGTTCACTACCCACCCATATTTAGCGCCGAGGTTAAGGAATAGTAGAGGTGTACCTGTATCCGCCACCTATGCCTTCATAGCACGTTAAAGCGTGAAATTTACCTTTCACTAGAAACAATTCCTATACATGTAGGGTTGTGGCCGTATAGGAGGGAAGGGGGGGGGGCGGAGGGAGGGTTTTGCGGCTTTCCCGAGCGGTAGAGTCCAAGGGGCAACAAAATGAATATTTTAAACGAAAAATGTTGATTTTTCTGCATTCAGAAAATTCAAGTTGCTATGCCAAATAAAACAGTGATTTATTTAAAGTTCATTATTTCTGTTAGGAACAATCATTATGTTTACTCGCTCAGGGCGCCGTAAAACGTACCTACGCCACTGTACGCATCAACACAAAGACAGTAATTTACAGTTGCAACGTGAAATTGACATTTGACGGAACTCGGGCTTCGCCATTGCGTTTTGTTTCGAGGCGACGGCTTTACCCGCCAACATATTGATCGCATTCGGGAAGATGAAGATGACCGTGACATTGATGTCGACAAACCAAAAGCATTTTTTTTTTGTGCTATAGGTGTAACTTTAAAAATTTGCGTGTGAATTAACGAACGATAGACATATACGCATATCGACCTTTTGTCGCGGTACGCCCGGCCCCTGTATATGGTTCGTATCGCATACGAGAATAGTGACTGCTTCTCAAACAAACGTAGCTGTTTCTACTTGCAGAGACTTTTGTACTTGTTTGTACTTGGTGACGCATAATTTATGGTTATAATTACTACGAGATTTGCTCTGTACTAAATGTGGTAACTATACACAAATATATTCAAAAAACAAATTGAACAAATATTCCAATAACAGCATAGAAGAAGAACAATGTGGTTTGCGAGAGAGAAGGAGCTGCAGAGACGTAGTTTCACGCTACGGCACACTACGTTTATTTTATTTGTTGCTTATGAAAATAAAATACGACAACGTAAATAAGAAAATGCTGCGGAAAATATTGAAAGCAAAAAAATCTCAACACGGTTGCTACAAGCCGGCAACAGCTTATATGGAAAAAAAGCAATAAATTAAGACTAGAGTTCGGCTATATATCGGAACCAATACACCTGAACAAAGGGGTGGGATAAGCTTGCCGTCACTCGCCAGTTGTTTTTAACACGTACTTCAGCAAAATGGTTAAAGAATAAAAAGCCTTTACGACGAATGGAATTAAATTAAGTATCAACAAAATAATCCAAATAATTTCATACCCAGACGACCAGATAACTGAAACCAAATCAGAAGAATAGTCTGACGCAATTTTACTCCAAGAGAGCGCTCTTCTGGTGGTGCACTGCCGCCGACAATGAAAAACGTGCCCATGTCTTCATTAAAAGGTATCCAATATTTTACCATATTTTAACAAAATTAAGAATTTCGCGACAAAGCCTCCACTATAAAATTTCACGCAATCCGTTCTGCTTGAGCTGCGCTTGTACAGTACATGTGGGCGGATGGAAGGCAAGACGGAAAGACAGACATGACAAGATTCATGGAAGCTTTACGCAACTGTGTGAAGATTCCTAAAATTGAACATGGCGTTAATTGCTACAGTTAACAAAAAGGGAGATAGAATTTTAAAAATTACGAAGTTACATTTCTGTTTTATTTTGGATAAAAAAGTTAATGTAAGCCTAATTACACGAAGAATAAAGGCTATTTTTGAATCTCTGTCATAGGGGGTCCAGCATGGTTTTAGGAAAGAGAACATTCATGCACGGATTGTATTTGCATTATTAACCTTTTGGCGCCGGAACTATTTTTTAAATTTTAGCACACCCTGAATATAAAATGTGAATAATACAGGAACCAAATACGTTAGAATTATGAAACAAAATGCACTTTGAAGAGAAAAAAAAAACGGAGAGTATATACCATGTTTAAAATATTCGATACTTATATTTGTTGAATAAATATATAAAATTCAACTTTGGAGGTTAGCGGTGCGGTACGTCAACTATAGTTGACGTTAGGCGTCTAAAGGTTAAGCATCTCTCTGTGAAACACAAGGAACTTGACTTACTGACACAGATTTCTCGCCTGGATTATGAGAAAGATTTGTGCAGTTAACAGAAGCAAAGTCACGCATGTAATTGTTCCACTCGCCGACCACAACTGTTATTAGGGGTGGTATACCTGTTATGGATAGAAAAAAAATCAATAGATATCTGAAAGTTTTTAAATACGAAAAATGATAGCAAGGAACGAGGGAGTGAGAGAATTGTGCCCTATGTCACTCACACTTAAAAACACGTGAGTGTGTGGGAAATATTGTGAGACAGTGACAAAATAAGTTCAGAAATCAAATCCGAATAAATCAGAGCATTCTACATGACATTCTACTTTCCGACATGTCATTCTTCTTTCCTAACCAGAATATGACTTCCAGTGGACATTGGAACGTGCATCTCCAGAGCAATGTAACTGTCTCGGGATATCCCGGCAGATGCATGTTTCCATGAGTATGGCTGCTGTGTTCGATGTGACGATAAAAGAAACACCCCGTACATATTTAATATAATTTTGAAGAACATAACATGAAGTTCCTCTTGTTAAAACAAAATTCATGACATTAATGAGAATACCAGAATAAAAATAAATAAATAACCTCATAAACAAATGTAACTACTTGGGTATAGTGTGCATTTTAAAAGTAATAATTACAAATTATAAGAGTAAATTAAAAGTTTACAATATATATGAAAAAATTTAGGGCTACATTAAAAATGCGACGAGAAAATATTGTTGACTTTATACAAGGTAATGGCTGCATCTTGTAATGTGTGCAAACAGGATTTCATGCAACATCATGACAGAATTACAGAAACAGAGTTGGAGATTTGAGTTAAGTTGCAGGACATATATATTCATATTTATATCTGTATTTATATTTATAACAAAGTAAAAAATAAGAGAAAACCTAAATATAGGCAGTTGAAATTATTGTCGGTTTTACATTTAAGTGGACACAACACTTATTTAGAATGAACGATACTCGAATTTCCAATTTAGTGTGTGAATACCTTCCAGCCGGCAGAAGGAATATAGGTCCACTACGTAAAAGATGGAGCGATCAACACACATAAAGAGAGACAAAGCAGAGACTGGCTTCTACTCTGTTGCTGGTGATATAACAGACTGGATATGAACAGAGCGAGATTGCGGCCCAACAACACAAGTTAGGAAAACTCAGAATATTTTAAGTAAAAGTAATGACTACAGTAGCGTGAAATGTGTGCGGTTTGAGAGGCGGTGTGTCCTCTGAAATTCGGAGTTATCGCTTGAGCTAACTTGAAATAAATGTGTATACACTAGACATTTGCATATCCGAATACCTAAATCCCTACAGCCCACATAGCCGTGTTACAGCTGTCGCACAAGATTCTGGCCAGTGAATAGCCAAGCGGAGCTGGCAGACAAATCGACAAGGGCAGAATATGTGCTGTGTGTATCGTCCGTCATTCCAATAAGGTCCACGCTGCACAACCGGTCCGTGTCGTTACTGTTAGCAGCAGTTAACAAAGAGACATGCCAAGTGGCTATCGGAGTGAGTTTTATTGCACATTAATTATGCCACCGATATATTCGGTGTCGGATTATTCGACAAAAATATGGCAAACGCGGGAAGTTTTCTCAGGGAATACAGTTTTAAGAAGAGTAAAGTGCAGTAGCAAAGGTAAAATTGCCGGAACATTACAGAAAACAGTGCGTTTGATTCGCTTTCGGGGTTAGGCCCCATAATTCCACACATTTCTGCGAATGTTGCGAATGAATTAATCTGAGTTTGTCGTGGAACCTGTATGTAAATTTGGTGGCTGTCGATGTGCGGAAGGGTAAAGATCCGATTTATTACTTTCGAACACACCTTCGGCTAACAGAACTGTATGAGAGCCCAGATTCATTCACCCTGCAGATAACATCTGCACCATTTTTCTAAACGTCGGTAAATGTTTATTATGCGTGGTCCTTCCCGAAAAGCCAACACAACGCACTGAACGTCGGCCGTGAAGTCCTAAGATTAGAAGTATGGAAAGGAGGAATGGAAAGTGCAAAGGGCAGTGGAAGAGGCAACTGAAACTTCTTTGTGAAGCGAAATTCAAAGAAACCGCAGAAAAGAAGTCGATAGGTTTTGTGAACATGTAGACAAAGTAGAAAAAGACATGCAATGTGCTGTACGTGTAACGTAACACTGAGGTGCCTTCTTGCAGCCATTGTTGCACTAGAAAAGCAATAACTATTACATAATCAGAGTGTTTGTTTGTAGACTTAGGTAACCAGCATGCAATACGGATGCGCTATGTTGTCATCTGTGGTGTGTTCGGCTCCAATGTATTTTTCCACATTATCTCATACACGGCACGATTTTCGGAAACAAGGTTTTGAACATAAAACATATGTCTTTATTTTCTTTACATCTTCTCTTAGAACATTTCTCATTCCAAGTTGAATTGAGCAAGATGTTATAAAAAACGTATATTAGTCTTTGTGCAAAGTACACATTAATCTTGCGAGATTTGAATGAAACTGTAACTTTCACGACAAATATTCGAAAAATATCCCAATTTCAAATTTCATGAAAATCCGTCCATTGGGAGCCGAGTTTCTCCATGCGGACGGAGAGACAGACCTGACGAAACTACGGGTCGCATTTCGAAATTTTGCGAACGCGCCTAACACTCTACTGTAAATGGAAATATGTGATAATTGTAGAAGAGAGAGTAAGGTGTGGTGGTAATAGACAATGGAATGAGCAGCAGCGGCAGCGGCAGAAGCAGTAAATGTGATGTTGGTGATGGAATATGGCGGGTAGAATAAGTAGAAACAATTGCTCTTCTGCTTATGCCATTATTCTGATTATTATTGTCATTATGCTCATCATGATAAACATATTTATTATCATCATCTTCAAAAATGAGATTTTT
>Ga0123353_10015782_pt1 | contig 10998 bp, 13 predicted proteins | sample TergutLab28metaG_3_FD_92763 | JGI IMG/M metagenome (GOLD analysis project Ga0123353, IMG submission 92763) | Labiotermes labralis P3 segment gut microbial communities from Petit-Saut dam, French Guiana - Lab288 P3 | ecosystem: Host-associated > Arthropoda: Insects > Digestive system > Gut ... | reverse complement strand
TAGAGGTATAGCTGTACTCTTTCTTTAACTTCGGCGCTAGATGGAAGGTGGGTGGTCAACGCCACGCCCCGGCCGCCCTACCCCCGGGAAAGACCCGGTACCCACTGTATAGGAGGCTGGGTTGGCTGTGTAACACTCATTGTTTTTCCACTACAATAATGGTTGCAAGGACGTGGCTCAATGTGCCGTTACACGTACACCGCCTGTACTGTTTTTAGTAACGTGGAGTATATACAGCTTGTTGGTTATTCAAAATTACGGACACTGGCCTAATAGATCGAATGTGCTAGGTTAGTATGTAAAAAATCGTTTTCTAAAATTTGCTGGCGGGTCGCACCACATGGCTAGGCGTGCAGCACGTTGAAAGCCCCGAATCTAGTGGATGGGACGAATTGAATTCGAAGAAAAGGCTCGTATGTGAGTGTGAACCCTGGGCTACCGATTGACGTGTCCAGAGGCCAGCTGTTAAGCCACGTGCACCACTGCAACCGAAACACATGTCAGATATTCCGACGTAAGCTTGTTATTTTTTAGGATCGCTTTTAGCGTTCAGAACAGTGCAAATTTTTGTACCACAACGCGACGTCCTGTCCAAAGATAAAAAAAAATACGCAGTTAGTGAGAGGAAAAATCTCGTGATATAGAGGTCCTGCAAGACTTCCGGTATGTTACGCCGTCAACTTGGACTACTTGATTCTGCAAATGAAGGAATAACGATTTTCTGAAACGTCATTAAATATTTATCAGTGGATACGGCGCAATATCTCGGAAGACTTGAATCTTCATAGATATTTTTCTCGAAACGAACCCTTTTCTTGAAGTGACAGTATAATATTTCTAGCAAAACATGTCAATGAGTTTCTTGCATATGCTTTTGTCTTTATCTTACTCAAACACGGGGCACGCGGTGACGCAGTTGGTTGAGGTACTGCGATGATGTCATTGGAATTTTTCATTTTCATAATCCTTCCGGCCGCACTATGGCCCTGGGGTAGATCAACCTCTAACAGAAATGAGTATCAGGAACATTTCCTGGAGGTAAAGACCGCCGGTACGTAGGGCTGACAACCTTACCAACTTCATGTGTAGATTGTCTTGAAATCTGGGAGCGTCAAACTTCTGGAACCCTCAGGGCCCCTCCAGGCCTGTAAGGAGATTGCTTTACCTTTAATCCAAACACATACGTGGCTGTCAGAGACACCAACAGGCCGATATGATAGGAAACTCAACACCAGTATCACACCGTGGGCAACATTCTAACCTTAGCGTGTCTGAACTTCCTATCGACGACAGGACGGCAGCATGCACTGGAGAGACGATGGGCCTCATTACGGCCTTTCAACATGAGATCATGTAGAGTAACGTCAAGCATCTGTGAGTGGAGGCAACTGAACCAGACGTACGGACGGGTACTTTAAACGCACGCACCGCAAAATCGGAGGTTTTCGGTTAGATTTCGCGAAGGCTTACTGTAGCAGTTACATAAGTAAATTCAGAGTGAATACACAGCAACAGCCTTTCGCACGTTTCCGTGCGATCGTGAATACTGACGAACCGTTTTGCATAGATGTGTACTGTGTCATGTCATAACCATGTCGTCGCCCGACATGAAAACTTACGTACGCGTCGGAACATAAAATTCACCCCGTGCTTACGTAAGTACCGTTATGAGGCACAGAAAGTATACCTCGCGCGGATGCGCTGTATTTATTTAAAATGTTTTTTTCATTCACGCGGTGGCGCAGTTAGTTGAGGCACTGCGCTACAAGTTGGAAGGTCGCGGGTTCGATTCCCGATGGTGTCATTGGAATTTTTCATTGAAATAATCCTTCTAGCCGCACTATGGCCCTGGAGTTGACTCAGCCTCTGACAGAAATGAGTACCAGGAATATTTCCTGGGGGTAAAGGCGACCGGCACGTAGGGCTGACAACCTTACCACCTTCATATGCCGACTGTCTTGAAATCTCGGAGCCTCAGCCTCCTGGAACCCTCAGGGCCTGACCAGGCCTGTAATTGGATTGCTTTACCGTTGTTCCTCAAATAAGGCAGCACAGAGAGTTCGTCACTATGCCGAGGCTGCACATTTCTGGGCGCGGACTGCAATCAACACGGACTGAAGATTGTCACGTACTTCTTAAAGGAATGACACTTTATTCCACCATCTTTTTTTCATACGTCTGTTCGTTTATTTATAATTTCTTTACGAACACAATAAATTCAAACGCAAAATACTTATATTCCGGAAATACACCTAGGCCAGAACTCGTTATATTGAATGATATGTATTGCTAATATCTTCACTCATTATGCGCGTGTACAAACGTGCCTATCAGCACTGATACTTAACCAGTCCTCATTCAGAATCATCACCCTAATATCTAAATTGTGAGGCTGATACAGTGTCATTCGTTGTCTATGAAACAGAGAGCGGCGTATAACACCAATTGGCTATTGTTCCCCTTGCAAGCCTCTGCACTTGACCGGACCGGTACAGAGTGGGATGCTGGTTTTACACCGGCCACTAACCTTGATTCTGCCTCTGCCTATGCGAATGGGCGTTGTTCATAAAAGGGTTCAAGAGTACCTATATGTTTCACATGACACACTAATACCAACCTTACGGTATTTTAGTCTCGATTTAAACATGACGTTCTAGTAAACTCCTTCAAGAACAGCAAATAATTTCTTACAATATGATTAAAGAAAATCTAAAATGACAAACAAGATGTCGAATATAATGCTAATTTGTGTCATTACCTACATTCAGGTATGCAAGCCATGGGGACGATGAAGGAAGGAGCGAGGAAAGGCAAGTACAGACAATACAGATGAAACTATGCGTTGCTTTGCAATCCGGGCAATTGCGAAGAGGGACTATTAGTCTCATCATGTCCATCTGTCTGTCTGTACGTCCGTCCGCACGCAACAACTCGGCTCCCACTGGACGGATTTTCATGTAATTTGATATTTGAGGATTTTTCGAAAATCTGTCCAGAAAATTCAAGTGGAAAAATATAGTACAGCCTGACAAGCCACGGACGACAGTATAATACCGTGCAGGCGATTTGCATGCTGGATACCTAAGGCTAAAAATACACGCTCAGAATATGTAATATTTATTGCTTTTCCACGGCTACAATGATTTCGCGCACGCGCCTCGTAGTTACATTTACACGTACATTGCCTGTCTTGCCGTACTTTCGGTCTGGTATAATGATTGAATATGAACCGTGTTTTGCTGCCCATGTAAGGGGACATTCCAGTGCCACCTTATCCACCATGGATTCCACATGGAATGGCAAGAGGCCCTCGCGGTTAAGGGGCCAGCGACTAACCGCCTGAACCGCACAGGTTTTACGATCGTGAAACAAGTATTGCACAGAAGTGATTACCAAAGGACCAATACTCATGTCAGTAGTATTGTTGAGTCTCTGAATCTACTGAGTCAGATTTAACTTCTATTCATTATTTTATTAGTATCACTAATAAAATAATGAATAGAAATTAAATTTTACAATTAATAAGTACTACTAAGAGAACTATTTTTAGGAAAGTGAGAACGAAAACTATTTTGAAAATATACAACATACTAGTTTTACCTACATTTTTGTTTGGGTTAGAAAATTGGACTCTAACAGCCTCATAAAGACGAAGAATTGAAGCGGCAGAAATGAAGTTACTGAGACCTTTGGCAGGCAACACCCTTTCTGACCACAAGACAAACGACTACATAAGCCGCGGACTACAGATTATAGGCATACTAGACAAGATAGGTGAATACAGACGGAACTGACATTTGCAAAGAATGCCACAAAACCGAATCCCTTTGAAATCATACTACTACAGACCAAAAGGAAGGAGAACAAATGGAAGACCGAAGTAACATTGGAGACAGCAGTTGTAACTTTGGAGACGGAACGGATCAAAGGGTCCAATCCTTGATGTTTATGATGATGATTAGTACCACTAATCAAAAGACGAAAAGATTAGTGTCTTACAGGGCGTGACGGCGTGCAGTCTGGAAGAAACTTAATAACACCATGGAGGAATCGGTTGCCTACAGCTTTAAAACAGAATAAATCCTCACTGAAGATGGATGCAGCAGCTGCCTCCAAAACGTCGAAACTTTCTACCAGATTATACGGCGCCACACTCCAATTCAAGTCACCTCCACGATAATCTACAATTTCGCGAATGGTGAAACCTGCAGAAGTACGTTAAATTCCATCACCATCGCTTCGTCCATATCTTTTGAATTTAAGTATTCATAATCATGCCGTCGCTCAAAGTTACTGAAGCAAAGTGTGGCTTAAAGCATGGCCAAATAAAAATAACGAAAAATTAAACAATAAGAAACTTTAAAATATAAAAGTTGTCTAAACTAATATGGTAGCTACGCCGAATTTAGCACTTCGACGTTAACCAGCCCCATTTTTCTCCCCCATGCATCGCCACTGTAGAATGACAACGAGAAGTAATGTCGAAAGAAATAGATATACATCTTGTATATCTTCGGCAGATAACGGTTTGTTGCTGTGCCGTCCCGTCACTCACATTTCAGTTAGACGTTAATTAATTTCAAGTTCTGAATTCCAGCTCGAGTTGGCAATGTAATATTCAAAGTCTTAGACCCCGACCGTGACATCTTGGTCCTTGTCCTGCGTCTACGAGTATTCATTCTGCATTACACAAGTCAAACGAAGTGCGGTCTTTTAATCCTTAATCTGCATTGTGTCATAACTGTGTGGCTTATTCTAATGTCTGTTGCTGTAAGTGGCACACCAGAGTTAGACAACAAACACATCAACACCGAAGGCTCAATTTTAATGCTTCAATTGACATCAGAATCTGTTTCACTCTACATCCACAAAAGGATTACACAAACAACAGTCAGCTAACCGGGCAATGCTATGATTTCAACTGTCTTGTGGACATGTATGCGAACACACATTTGAGTTCTTTGTGAAGGATTTTGGTATTTGTCACCTACTTAGGCATACAACTGAATAATTCCACTTAAGCATTCATAATCGTGCAAGGTTTTAGGTTCTCACAGCGGTGTTGATGAAGTTTCCAGATTTATTTTTTAGGGGTGGGGGAACACGACGCTATACATTTCGAAAACTCTCAAACTGAAGGCAACCAGACTGCCCGAAATGTTGGCAGCTACATACTAGTCCTCAAGGCGTCATATACAGTATAATAAAACTGATGCCTTCTTTCCTAATAATTTTTACAAAAGGCAATTATCGCAAAACCTATCTTGCAGATGACGGATTTGCTATATTCAGTTAAAGGCCTTACAGGTATGTAAATTACTCTCCGGGGTTCGTTTTACGAGAACCAATCAGAACGAGTTCACATGCGTCTAATTAACACTATAACGTGTACCTTGTGGTGGCCATATCCGCTGTGTCCTGCTGCGACTGCGCCGGCGAGAGGTCGCTTCTATGTGCCTGTTGCTGCTCGGAAGATCGCCAGACTTTGCCACTGTCGGAGCTTGGACTTGTACGTGTCTCAGGCTGCTGCAGGACCGGTTCTTCGCTCGCCCACCGCCGAGGCCCCTCGCCCCGGCCCGTGCCGCCGGTAGGCTGATGACCTCCGCCTACTCCACGACCGCCACCAACACCATCCTTAGAAGACATTAAGATCTGCACCAAGAGCAAACGTAGTCCAATTAACACATCCACGTTTACAGTAAGAATTACGTTTCTGTAAATATTACAGCTTATGCCCATTAAGTATCTTCATTTGTATGCCTTCTTTGTTGCCATCAGATGCAACACACGTTCACCGATGTTTACTTTCAAACTTACTAACCAAATAAGTAAGCAAGAAAATAACCATTAACAAAACAATTGGTTCGTAACAAACAATTCTGGGCAACTTCAACTCAACTAAATCCTCCAAAGCTGATCCCATTAGCCATTTTCTACTATTTAGGCCATGGTAAATGATCTGCAAGCAGTATGCACTTCAGGATCTAGTAAACATTTAACACAAAATAATTTTTAATAACATCCTGCTATTTCCTCGCCCTTCCAAATGGCCTCTTCCTGAGATATTTCCCTGCAGAACAGCGTGACCACTTCCCGTCCCCTCCCCCCCCCCCCCCATAAGAGAGATACGAAATGTGACAACAGTCGTCAAACATAAAGACACGCGACAACTTAGGAAGGTATGTCGATATCTCAACGACGGGCTCCTGTAAACACGGCCTTCGGGTTCCATAAAGGCCGGGGAGTTTCTTGATCATCTGGGCTTCCATTACAATCTCAAGAAGGGCTCTATCCGACACATAATCGCCACAAAAACTTCAGGAGAATATGAAAAGGAAAAACACTGCTGGTCAGTCACACAACGTTGACCTGAATGGGACCAGAAGTTTACGTGCAGGCTACACGGGAATTTTAAGTCCATGAGGTTTTAAGGTACACGAAAACAAAATATAGTTCTTTTATTCAACATCGAAGGTAAACAGAATTTGGCCTTTAGATAAGGCAAATTCCACGCAAACCTGCTGAAAGCCACTGGACAGAGTGATATCAACTAACCACTCGTATGTTTTTCTTATGTTCCTGATTCTCATGGTAAAACGAAACAATACATATCTTTGATGTATATTATCGATAAATGTTCCGCACGTAAGATTGCAGGATCAGAATTTTGTACCCCACAGACGTGAGAACATCTTTCTTTTCCACCGCGAACAGATTGTCTGCGGCAATACCCAGCATCGGAGTTATTTCTCAGCGAAAATAGAGACGGCTGATGTATTAAGCTGACAAAGACTTCGTGGCATAGAAAATAACTTCAAAGTAGATAGTGTAATTATGCTAAAGATAAGTGAGAATGGAGCTTCAGTTTGTACGTCATAACTATGCATGTAAATAGCTGCTGTTAATTTTTAAGTCAGGATTTTACCTGTTACGAAAGGTCGCACCCAGTGGTAACCGGAGGTTAAGCAGGGAGAATCTGTATGTATCACAACACAACAAGACTTTCAACAACTCACAGTACATTCACCGTCGACACACACCACAACCGCATCGTACTAAAATGACTTAATGTCGTTTTCGTGAACAAGACTGGGGGAAATGGAAATATTACTGCGTTGATACAGATGGAACGATAAGTATGTGGCAGAAGACATAAATTTTATCACTTAGAACATTTAAAAACTTCTAAATTAGTTTTAATTTCAACATGAAATCAGCGTCAAGGCAAAGGACTTTACTAGTTATATTAATGAACGGAATTTGATAAATTAAGGAAACCTTCTCAGCAGTATGGTGTCTGCCCTATTGGCCGACACCATACTACTGAGATTTTTCACCGCCCACACTTTTCACTATTAAAAAAATCCGTATTGGGGCTGCAGGCTTTCTTTTGGATTCTTGAACCCTGACGATGGGACCAATAGGTTGTCCCGAAACGCTGGTAAGAAATTACCACTACTAGTTGTATAATAACCCAGAAGAGCACAGTTCTCAACCGACTAAACGTCTGCGCGAATGCAAACGGTCGTGAAACTGGAATTGTTATTACTTGTTCACATCCACCTACGTACTACTTTGAACTTCTATACCCGCGACGCCGTCGTTTGCAAAATTTGGCACTGAACGACATCCTTTTTTGGGAAATCAATGTACAGGAGCACAAATTTCAAATAGGCATATATATCTCTATCATTTCCTTCATTTACAGAGACCCTTCTGATCTGTCAGGCCCAGAAGCAGCTGATCCTACATACGATGACTCGAAAGTTGTTTCTGAAGAAGGGTGACACTAATACATGTCAAGTTACAGGTCTAGATCTGAGATACATACTTGGAAATAAACACGGACATTTAAAAACAGAGCACCGCTACCTATAACATTGTTTAATATGTATGAACTGGTTTCAGATATTTGTATATCTGTACAAGAAAATGTGTCATTACAGGTTAATTGCTTCTGTGGGAAGGGCCCATCTTGAATACGTCGAGTTTCCCGAGGGAACGTATAAGAAACTTACTGTCAACTTACGCACCACATAGACTGCCTTCGGACCGAACCCGAGCCGTAGCACAACTTCATCTATGAATAAGCAGGTGTAACTACTTGAAACAAACATCTGGACCAAGGGGATGGAGAATCAGGGGTTTTGGGGGGGGGGGGGGGGGGTTGGGATTCTGGTATGAGAGTTTTCTGAATTTGTTACAACTTACGCTTCCTAGTGATTTCCTGGAGGACTTGCTGGTTTTGGTTGACGCCGAAGACTTCGAGGTTTTGGAGTCAACGCTGCCTCCCTGGTGGGAGTGGTGCGAGTACCTACTGAGGGCGAAAACTTCCGCCAGCCTTGAACGAGTCGGCTTGGAATTGGAATTTGCTTTCGGAGGAGCAGCGGCTGTAATGGGCGAGGTGACGGCACTGTTCCGCCTGTCGGGGAACACGAGGTGCTCGATGTTGGGTGTGTAGCTGGGGTCATTGCGCACCAACTCCTGCAGCAACTTGCTGCCACCATTGCTCCGCAACAGTTGGGCATTGCTGAAGCCGCGCCGTTTGCCGATGCTGTTGTACGATGTCGACTCTGCCAGCTGCAAGAGCCGGCTGCGGTGTTGACGGATGTTCACATCGTCACGGCTCATTATGGTGACTTCAGGAGAAGAGTGCTAGCATCCTGTGAAAAAAATACGCTGTGTTAGTCTATACATTCTTCTGTCCTATGCTACGTAGTGACTCAGTATTTCATTCTCAGATCCAGAAATATATTAATTACATTCCGAATAATGACAACCCGCTTCAGCAGTGGAATGAATTTCTATTAGAACGACAATTACAACACACTAATGTGAATAATTATCGAGGAATATTACTATAATCTGGGCCGGGCAACTTTAGTCGATAAAGTGATTAGGTTACCAGACGGACAATCGAAAAATCGACCCCCCCCTATAGAAAGCGTTTCATTTCACCTTCACAGAGCCCAGACCAAATCCAAGGACCATCCAGCCCCATTCCTCTTCCCCAGGAGTAAAGCGGCCGGGACCTGAAGCTGATCACTTACCGCGCCATCTACTGACAATGCGAAGAATGTGTAGAGGTACATCTCTATTCCCCCCCACACATTTTCAAAGAGTTGTGCCTAACAAAGCAGAGAAACGACTTTGCCTTTTACCTCTATCAACACTATCATCAATTTCATGCGGAAAAGTTTTCATTATTCTTCTAAGAAAATAAAATCCCTGCGGCTATGAAATTATTGAGAAGTATCAGGGCGCCATTTTTATAAGCTATTCTGTATTTGTCAGACACTGGAAGGAAAATGTGCACAATTTGACCTCGTGGATAAGAAGGCCAAGGCGTAACGCTCATACCCACCTACACCTAGTGACGAGGTTAGGAATATTCGCAGTATACCTCCGGTCCTCCATACTTCAACACGGCGTGGTGCTTGCTTAAGAAAGGGGACAGATTTTACCGTTACATCTCTTGCTGTCAGCTGTCTATGGAACCAAGGTGAACCATTACTATAATCATATTAGCGACGTCATATATACTCAATTACGTAACAAGATGGAACACCGTGTACTTCGTGAAGTACTGTACAGACTCTACCACGTGTTTTGCCCTTCTTAAGTATCATACGTTTTCATGGTACACGCGGAATGTAATTTCGTTTACGCCAGTAAGAAAAGTACCGCCTTCCCTAAGCCCAGTTTTACGAAACTCACAAATGATAGACATCGTTATGTGCAGAATGTCACCCAAGTCGGACAAGAAATGTATCAAGCAAAAGAAGAAATTCATTTACATCCCTAAGCATGGCTTTTACTTGCCGATTACCACCGAACTCACAGTCACTATACAAACTGTGGACATCTGCTGTGCCAGATGTTAACCAATTCGGATGACAAATGTAGCAACATGTAGGTATAATTTCATTTACTCCCCGTAAGTAGTATCGTAAGGCTTTAATTCCACCGAATATCATAAAACATATAACCGCTTAACAGCTATGCTACGCATTTTCAAATTTCTGACAAATGACAAGGTAACTTATAACGAACATACGAGAAGAACGGAACCATCGAAGAAACGCTCACTACTAGAAGGATTAACACCAGTAAGAAACTTATCGTGTTCATTAGGCGTACCATTGGACCCTCTCCTAAGCGTGCTGAATATCCTAGTGTTTCTATCTCAATGCACCTTTCTCCAAGGTCTATCTGCAACATAGTCTCTTACCTGTAACTGTCCCGACCAATACTTTGTAAGAATTTCACATTGTCTCTGTACGTGCCGCACGCCACGACCGTCCTATTACCATAACTGGAAAAGAATCCGTCTACAAACCTCATGACAATTTCCGAGCTTCAACCCTCGTCAACCTAAGAGGGAAGCGCTTCTGAAAAATTTATTGTTGAAGGCAATGTGAAACTTGCATTTGTCTCGGCTGGTAAAGTGACGTGTGAGTGTGCGTGCGTGGTTGCGTGCGTGCGTGAGTGGATGCGGGACGATATTCTAAACACGTCTGCGTCTCTTTTAATGACTGCGAACAGAGATTCTCCGCGTATTCAAAGAAATTTCTAAAGAAACTTAATGACCCTGGTTTCACCCGTGTCAACCGTCTGAACATGAGCACCATCTTCTAATTTAACGACTCCTTGCTGAGGTCGAGATCTGTTTTGATATTAATGCACAAAACCAGACAACTGGCAGTTGAATAAAGATAGACCAACTTGATGTCACTTGCTTTATTATTTCATTATTTAATGCTCAACATGTTTCGAATGTTAGTACATCCATCCTCAGGAGCTTGCGACTTATTTATTGAGTTATTTCATGGGTTGTGTTGCTCTGGTTCGATGTGTGTTGGTGTTACGGTGTGGTTCGGATGGGGTGGTGTGGTATCCTTATGCAGGCTGAAGCACTACTAGTAACACCAACACACATCGAACCAGAGCAATACAACCCATGAAATAACTCAACAAATAAGTCGCAAGTTCCTGAGG
>Ga0123353_10015781_pt1 | contig 10998 bp, 5 predicted proteins | sample TergutLab28metaG_3_FD_92763 | JGI IMG/M metagenome (GOLD analysis project Ga0123353, IMG submission 92763) | Labiotermes labralis P3 segment gut microbial communities from Petit-Saut dam, French Guiana - Lab288 P3 | ecosystem: Host-associated > Arthropoda: Insects > Digestive system > Gut ... | reverse complement strand
TTATAGTAAGATCTTAAGTTCCCCTAAGACAACCTGAAGATGGTCAGTACAGGCCGAAACATGTAGTTGTCCATTATATAGTCATTAAATACACCACATGTGACACAGTTGTGTTTGACTACACACAATTTTCCAAGTTTCACACACACAACGGGAATGACACACTTCCTAGATTACAGTATACTTGCATGTAACACACTGTTTGGGGCGTAAACTGTGAGCCTTCCTCTGCCGCATTTTATACAGTTCTGCTGCTAATTGGTATAACGTTCCGATATGGTTTGGGCGTCTGTTTAATGACGTCCACCAACAATAAATTACAAGTCCATGCATTGTCGTTTCAGTAAGCACCACACGAGAAATTACGTAGAGGGGAGTGGAGGTGAGGCTCCGATTTTTCTTAACGTACGGCGTGTGTAGAGGTGAGTGGGTAGCCACACGCCCAGACCGCTTTACACCAAGGGGACGAAGCTCCGATGCCGTTTGGACAGGTTGGTGGGGGTATCCCAAAGCGGGTCTGGACGCTGGATTGACAAGTGCTCTTCCTCTCCTGAAACTGAACTCATATTCAGCCCGTTACTTAGTCACGCTAAGCCTCACGGCTGACTGGTTTGAATAACTCTGAAGTAACAGATTTATCTGCAATAAATGAACACCAAGGCCAGCAGGATGTGAGTATACTGCGCGTTTCATCACTTCTTTATAAGCACGTACACGTTAGTCACTGAGCAGGTTAGAAATGGCTGTTAGGCGCCCCCTCACCCCACCCCCTCCCCATCCTCTTACCATGCAACACAGGGACGCTGCCAGTCACGTCTCAACAGGGTCGGACAGAAAGTTTGCAGTTTCTTCTTCTTATTTGTGGTCGTCGACCAGAGCCCCTGTATTTATAGATTTGCGTCGAGGTTCCCAGCCATTACGTAACGAGCACGGTCGTTTCTTTGGCGCTGTCCAACCCGAGTTCCGCTCTGCCATAACCAGGACACAAAATTTCTCAAAGCAAGAATGAAGGTTTTAACGTAAAAACAGATGTGTGAAGGAATCCTGTAGAGTGATTTGTCTGATAACAAAGTGCCGTCTGTGTTTTTTGGCGAATGGCAGGCTGATAGTTAATGCAATGCTTGTGTAGTAAAGACCAACAAGACGCACTTTTCCTTCTTCATTTACTCTAATAGTCTATCCTCTACATGTTTCGAATAGTGTAACTAGTCATCATCAGGAAGCAGTTACTATGTATGCAGCATACGGTATTTACCGTGCATCTGCGATGACGAGCTGTTCCACTCTGATCGTGTTAGCAGCTAGTCTCGACGCAGATGCACGGTACATACCATATGCTGCGTATACAGTAACTGCCTGCTGATGATGAATAGTTACACTATTCGAAACATGTAGAGGAAAGATTATTTAGAATAAATTCAGAAAGAAAAGTGCATCTTGTTGGTCTTTATTAAATAAGTATATCACGATGCACGGTCCAGAGAATGTGACAAAAAAGGTATTGGAATTGTTGTTGGTAGGGATGAAAATATGAGAAGAATGAACATTGGAATGCGATTTATTTGATGCATCTCATGTTTTGGGATATGGCGCAGCGTCACTGTATATTTGGTTACCGATGTTGCGGTAACGTAGCGGTCTCGAAACCAGTACGGACTGCTCATCCACACTGTTGCAAAAGCCTAAAAACTTGCGCGATTATATTTATCTAACCGTGTATATTGTCCGCCTGGGTGTTTCTGCAGAATAAACCGTAACGAAGTAATTCACTTATTTGTAAAGGGCGTGTTACTTTTCTATAATAAACTATAGCTCAGTTATTTTAAAATCTTCCATTCCGTGCATTAATTACACCAATCAAATACACAATTTGTAATTAGTACGTATATGAGACGAGTTTCTACTACATGTTTGGGTATTGGTGTACTGTCTTCAGGGAGTATAATATACCACTTTGTTAAAAAAACAAATGCCGCGCGAAACTGTTGTCAGTGGGGTCTCTTGGCTTTAGCAGCTTCGTCGTAAACATAGATATGACGTAATAGGTGCATCTATGTTTACGGATAAGCTACTACAGAAAGTAGACCGTATATAAAACAGTTTCGCATGGCATTTGGTTTTTAAGAAACTGGCATACAATTCTTCCTGAAGATGGTACGTAAGCACCGAAACATGTAGGAGAAACTCATGTAATGTACCTACTAATTAGAAATTGTGTATTTGGTTAGTATAATTAAAATGTACGATGTAGCTCATTTGTGGATACAGATACGGCAACTAAATTGTACATACATGGAGAAGGTGAAATGCACGTTCGAATCTTGGCCCGTCTTCGGTCACCGATACGTGATTGGATTACATGGTATGCTGTCAGAGGCAGTTCCTATGTCCGTGATTGTATATACTCAGAATATCCGTGATAACCGGTGTCCAGTATGAAGTTCACAGGGTTCAGTTCGTGGTGGAAGCGCTTGAAATTTTTCTTATCCCAGTGACGTCATTGATGGTTCTGTGGTTAGTGCATTCGCCGTCATGTGCAGTTGGTATCGCGATTGCTTTTTCGTATAGCATCGCAAAAGAAATTCGACTCTGTGGCAAGAAGTAAATGATTTTGTGAGATTACACTGTTAATGGTATGACGGACGGATTCTTGTGTAATGCCGCAAGTCGTATGTGAGACGTGAATGAACACCAGGACCAATGCTGTATATAGAAATGCTCAGAACGCAATTTTAAAACATGTACCTTAGACTGGGGTATACTTTTCCTGTCTTATACTGAGAAACCTGGCTTAAGCAGAGACACTTTTGACTTATATTCGGAATGTTCCCTCCAACGTGGCCGATCAGGCCACGTTGGAGGGAAGTAGATGTACCGATATTATGACCTGTGCCGGAGGTTGCGGTTACAGTTTTTAGTACTCCTGATGATGGGTGCTGTGACACCCGAAACATGTAGAGTGACTTTGCAGTAAATAAATATCTGCATACTGTTGCATCTGGTTGGATTTTAATTAACATTGAATTACGATGCACGGAACCGTGAGTTTAAAATTTATATTCGGAAGTCGTCGAGTTAGAATCTCGACCGGGATACATGACTGAGGCTCTTCAGGCGCTTCGTCAGTCCAAAAGGCAACTGTAGGTTTAATCATTTGAAGTAGGTCAAACCCGTTTCTTTCTGCGTCCTTCCAGTTCACAATTCACAGCCGTTAAATTCATCTGACACTGTATAGTGTGACCTACTGCCAGCTCCATAAACAAAGTAGAAATATGAAAATATACAGTTTTCCCTTTTTACTCTCAGTACCATGTCAAGGTTTCCAGCTACGTTGTTGGTCATTCCTTTTAATAGTGTCGATTGATACGAATTTAGCCGTTCTGAATACACAATTGGACCGTATATACAGCCGACACCTGTGTTTACCTTGTATAAACATCGCTCCTGCGTGCAGTGGTGAGTTTAATGGTAAAGGAATATGCAGCACACGTGTTCTTGTCACAACAGCAACCCCATACCTCACACATTTGTCTTGTCACTCCGACTTCAACGCCATAATCCGTGTTCGCCGGTCAATGCTCATCTAAATGAGCCTTTTCGGACATTCTTTACTACAGGAAACAAAATAAAGCTGTATGTGAATACCACGTGTATGTACGCCCGTCTGTTTGTTTCCTAGTAGCGAGATTTAGATGTTCTTATAAGAAAGTTTCGAGCGAGCTTGAGTTTTGTGAAAATCTACTTGGTAAGAGTCATAAGTAAAGAACTAAGCTCTATAGAGCAGAGTTCTTCTTGAGAAGCCAATAGGTTTCCAGCTAGTCCAGAAATTCGCCGCGTATTATTGAACCCGAAGTTCATTACCGCATTCACAACAGCCCGCCACCTGTCCCTCAGCCAGATCAATCCAGTCCATGCCTTCCTATCCCACTTCTTATAGATCTATTTTAATATTATCATCCCACCTACGCCTGAGTCTTCCAAGTGGTCTCGTCCCCTCAGGTCAAAAATCGTGTATGCACGCTCCCCCATATGTGCTACATGCCCCGCCCATCTCATTCTTGATTTGATCACCAGAATAATATCTGGCGAGGAGTACAAATCATTAAGCTCCTCGTTATGTAGTCTTCTCCACTGAGCCAGTCTTTATGTAAGAGCGTCAGTAAATTTTTTACTTCCAATTTGGTTGAAAATCGGTAAGAGATCTGCACATAATGCTACTGAATATTTGTGAGTTTTGTGAACACAGGCACAGTGAAAGACGTATTTTTCTTGTGGGCGTAAATAAAATTCCATTTGCACATGTACCGTGAAATAGCGTGACATTTTTAAAGTGAAGAACGTCGCGGATTACACCATTTGCTATCTCGTTACTTTCGCTTGAATGTATCTTTGTTGAGTTACGATATCAGGAACTCTAAAGTAGCCCTTTGCAAGAATATGATGTCATTCTGTATTGGGAACTCGATCAGTCATGGAGAGGTAAGAAATGCATGCAAAATGTTGGTTGGATAAACTAACAAGAAGAAACCATTTGTGAGAGGCAGGCTTACAGTGGGGATAATATTTAAATGCATGATCAAGGAATCTCGTATGTTCTTATAATGAAAACCAACGAGATGCACTATTTCTCATATTTATTTGATAAAGCGATCGACATGTTTCGGACATGTCCACCGTCCATCATCAGAAGTATCTCAACACTGTATACACGCAACAGGTATTTGTCATTCTAGTTCTGTTGGCGTCTGCTAGCAGACAGAACTAGAATGACAAGCACCTATTGCGTGTATACAGTGTTGAGATACTCCTGATGATGGACGGTGGACATGTCCGAAACATGTAGAGTACTTTGTCAAATAAATTTGAGAAATAGTGCATTTCGTTGGCTTTCATTATAAGATTATATCACGATTCACGGTCCTCTGAATGTCAAAATCTGGTATGTGTTTCTCTGAACACAGTAACGAATCTTTGGAGTCCACAGAGGGCGAGGAATTCCTTGAGTGACTGAGTGGGTTTTACCTTTTGAAGGACCGCGCTCCTTGGATTTATTAATTTATTTGGTTGGATTGTACGAGCTTGGGTAAACTAAGCAAAAGTTCTGTGCATAAGTAAGTATCAGGTCTTGACTTTCATGGGGGAGTGGTGGTAGAGCAACACATGAGTAATGTATGAGCTACAGTGTCTCATTTTGAGACCAACATTACTTCACACACACACACAAAAACGTACGCCCTGTGTAATAGAAATTTTAAACATCCGTAAAATATGTGTCTTGGCGACTATCAGCATAAACTTCGCCGAGTTCGAGCAAATTGTTATTGTCGGTTTGACAGAGATAAACATTAAATGTGTTCTGTCGCAAGCGATCGCATTACATCTATGTCATGTCCGCTGGATTACAGCGCATTACGGCTACCGGCACAGCTGGCGTCTGTAAATGAGCACCACCTCGAAATGTAACTCAGAGTGAATTTGCCATTCATCCTTTCTGTGTGCGTCAGGCTTTCGTGTAACCATTACCTATGGCCTCGTTCGGTGTTCTGAGGAATAAATGTGTTCCAGGACAAAAAATTCCGTGTACAAGATGTATACAAGAAATGGAGTACAACCGTGAATTGCTGAAAGGAATGCGCAGACCACAGAATCAAACACACGCCAGCAAAACAAAGCAGGAATGTTGTTTACACGGAAGAGAAGTGTTGAACCTGTGGTATCAGGACTCTGCCCCATACCAAGGGTGATTACCGGCACCGGTACAAGGGTCCAGCACCGGCCGTGTATATTCTGCCGCCCCAAACATATATGTTAGCCCCATCCCCTTTCGTCTCAGTTTTTGCCCACTTTTTCTGCACTTAGCGCCGATTTTTGGGGGGAGGACAGCTCAAAATTTCGAAAAATGGAATGAAAAATTGGTGGTTAGTGATATAAAACAATTCTCAACTTGGATACTCATTTAATTTCAACAAAGAGAAACACAAAGTTTGGTATTTTGAACGCTATGCTGCAATTTTTAAGTAGAAAATGTTTTATAATATGGGTAGATTTTTATTCGTTGCTGGTTTTATATTGTCAGTGGATTTTTTATGGGGAAAAAAGGGTGACTATGTCACCGTCCCACATGTTTCTTCATGACGTTCACAGAGACAATTTTGCCGTTACCCAGTTACTTCACAGGGGCTGTATACGTTTGGGCCTAATAGGATGTGGTTTGTGGTTGGCTGTGTGGCTTATACGGGAACGTGGATTGTTGGTAACATTTCAGAACAGCATTTGACTTCCGGAGATAGGCCTGCCTATGCTGTAGTTTGTTTTACGTTCGGACCTGGGAGGGAAAAAGTCACATAGCGCACCTATTCAGTCGTATCGTGATTCGAATGTGTCCTTAAGACCCATAATTTATAATAGTGTGGTAGTATTTGTGGAAATCGTTGCTGCAGTTGGGAATTATCGAATATTCTATTGAATTTTCACATTTTACTATTAGAGTGTACTATTTAAAGAACTGATTCTGCAGGGTAATGAAGTATACCTCGAATATCCGGCAGAATGTTTCTGCTGAGAGCTTTAATGAAACATAAAACCACGTAATTAGAATATAATTAGAGTAATGAATTTTGGTAGCTGTCTTAACATCTGCAGTTAATTTGTCACTGCCCTTTTTTCACAATTTTGCGTTTTTCGGAAGTTTTTCAGTTGATTGTGTCAGTGAATGGGATGGTTTAGCGTGGGATAAGAATATAGACTGCTGATCCTAAACTGTGACTTGACACAGTGAATGGGATGGTTTAGCGTGGGGTAGGAATGTAGACTGCTGATCCTAAACTGTGACTTGACGTAGTGAATGGGATGGTTTAGCGTGGGATAGGAATTGTAGACTGCTGATCCTAAACTGTGACTTGACGTAGTGAATGGGATGGTTTAGCGTGGGATAGGAATGTAGACTGATGATCCTAAACTGTGACTTGAAGTAGTGAATGGGATGGTTTAGCGTGGGATAGGAATGTAGACTGCTGATCCTAAACTGTGACTTGACACAGTGAATGGGATGGTTTAGCGTGGGATAGGAATGTAGACTGCTGATCCTAAACTGTGACTTGACGTAGTGAATGGGATGGTTTAGCGTGGGATAGGAATGTAGACTGCTGATCCTAAACTGTGACTTGACACAGTGAATGGGGTGGTTTAGCGTGGGATAGGGATGTAGACTGCTGATCCTAAACTGTGACTTGACACAGTGAATGGGATGATTTAGCGTGGGATAGGAATGTGGACTGCCGATCCTAAACTGTGACTTGACACAATGCACCAATGTTAAGTTGGCGTATTGGCCTAATACAGAAGGCCATTTGAATATGTTTTGATTAGGTGGATACTGAACTATAAAGTGGTGCATAAGTTTCCCAAAAATGTAGATGTCACCTCAGAGTAATAGGCTCCAGAAGAATGACCATGGATCTCCTTACTGAGGGCCCATTATTATTCGGCGCCAAAATACAAAAATTAGTCTCCTGGGATTTTTGCCTGCACAATAGACGAATATTTCATACTGTGTTCTTGAGAGTCGTATAGCACCATGTAGCCTGGTGGGTGGATATCACTGTTTTAAAGTGTCTGCAGACGGCATACCTTGCATATGGAGGCGGTATGTACATTCGAAACGTTTCTGATCACCTACCAGACAGCACGGTGTTATAACCAGAAGATAATGTGGATATTCGTCTCTGATTTTATATTTCTGAATCGTATAAAGAACAATGTATAGAACTGCGCTCGGCCGATGCTGCATGTTTTGCAGTAGGCATATTGTGTTTCGAGATGCAGCTGGCTAATGTGATGTCGCTGTTGCTACCTTGTGGTCTGTGCGGCAGTGGAGGTCTCCCCTGAGTAGGCAGGGACATCTCAGGGGCGGAATGGCGGAATGCGCAAATGTCTACGGAATGCACACAACGTGTCCACCTATACAAAGCGCCAGTTCCGAATACAGCTTCAGTTTGTATACATTTGTAGCACCTTCCTCACCGTTTGTCTGTGCCGCTGCAGAACGCGACCAGTAATGTACATTATGCACGTATGCATTTTTCTCGCTTTTATCCTTTAAAGCAGAATTATAACTATGAGATTTGTGTATCCTGCCCTGCTTCAGTGTCTAATAACTTTGTATTTTTGCCACATATTATTTGTGTTTTAATTTGATTTCCAAAATAAATAGCGACTCTTCCCCTAAGAAGCATTAACAGGTACTTTGTTATAGAAAAGCAGGGTGTTGTTTGTGAGGTAGGAGATGAGTTTGTAAATATAACGTCAGCGTGGTGAAGGTTTCCGAAGCATTATTATATCATTGCACTCTAATTAAAACGCCTCATACTGTCCGCTCTCTTCGTTGTGTATTCTGTTCGGAAGTTCGCTGTGCTCCAATTATTAACAGTTCGATATTATATTTTTACTCTGTGGAAGGAAGTTAATAACTCCATGAAGCAGATTCCTTCTTTAGAAGCTAACAGCCTCTCAGCTAGTCAATAATTTCCCCGCGTTTTATGGAACCCGAAGGTTCATTACCGCATTCACAGGAAACCTCCACCTGTACGCATCCTGTGCCAGATAAATCCAGTTCATATCCCCCTCCCTCATGCTTTTCCTTGATGATCCCTGGCCTAATTTAGAAACGATTCTAGACTTCGGCAGGGGGTACGGAGGAGAACCCAGAGAAACCTTAAGGTAGCCAGTTTCGCGATCGAGATCCGAACCCAACACCTTGCAAAGCGTTACCGCTTGAGCCAGCTTGCTCTGTGTCTGCATAAGCTAAGAGAGAAATGTGGGATCAAGTGATACGTAATGTAACCGGCCAGGGTCGGTAGTTCAAGTCTCGGACTAGGCGTAAAGAAGATGAGAAGATAAATTTGTCGCCCGGCCATTAGACAGTTTAAATTGAAAAGAAAAGAGAATTTCTGTATTAAAGTTTTGGAATGCGCGGAAGGGTTTAGCAGTTCAAACCTCTAATTTCACTCCGCACTTAAGACTAGCCGGTTACTAAAAGGGGCAGAGGTCTAACACACCTCATTTCCAAAAAAAGTTTTAAATTCTCTTTCATGTTATAGTGGTAGGTAGTGGTTTACAGGTGTTCCTTGTTGAAAACGATATTTTTGAATGGGCATGCCTGCAGGCTACCGGTTGTCTTGAGAAAGGGAGGGACAGGCCAGAACAGGACACTCAAATGTGAGACTTCGTAGAGGAAAGAGGTGCGGGAACAAGCAGAGTGGTGGACACAACGTCAAGGAAAATTGTCTTGTTACATGTTTGTGCGTAAGATCTCAATAAATTAGGAGAGTGTAATAGTATGTATTGTAACAACGATTAACTAGAGCGGCTCCTCTCCCCTCCGTATGGTCCTTGGGATGGATTCATGCTTTCCGACGGGTGTACGAAGTACTGTAACGGAGAGTCGGGCAGCGTAAGGCGGACGGTTACAGTAAGAAGAGGGCAGCCACATTTTGAAGAATAGTGCTGTCGCGGTCGGTGTGAATGTTTATCTAGATGCGCCGTTACAGCTTGTAACAGGAACACGGAGGTATGAGTTGCATTTGCAATGTCTGGAAATGTTCGCTTTACAATGCAAGGCCGATTACTGAGGATGTCATACAGGACAGGTTAAAAACTGGCACAGTGAACAACACAACTGTGTTCGGTAATTTGTCCGCGAGGTTTTACAGTAATTGGACCCTTTGAAGTTGGAGGCATTATGTGTCTCCGAAACATCAGCACCCACCTACCAGACTACACGTTGTAATAACCCAGATGACCACAGTATAAATGTTCTGGCTACAGTGTATCCGTTAGAGTACTCTGGAATCTGGGGTAGCGGCTACGGGCTGGGCAATAAATGTTAGTCTCCTGCAGTGCGTCCACATCGGCTGTGGGACTCACCCAGGTCCTGTGCAGTGGGTACCTGAGCTCTTCCTCCAAGCATAAAGCGACTGAGGCCCACCTAGTGCCGTGGTTAAGAAAACATGGCTCTATATCTGCACTCCCCCACCAATATACATTCATGGCGTTTGCATAATTTTTTCTCCGCATCAGATGTTCTTAGTGTGATCAACTCAAGAAGGGTGAAGTTGGAGCAGAGTCGCATATTGCCCGAGGCAGTGATGAGCGTTGTACATCGCTGTGCAGTACTGCAGTGTCGTGGGGGTGGCCAGTTACTGCGTTGGAACAGCTGTTTACACTGTAATATTAATTAACTTCATAGAATGTAATCCTTTTTGAGAAGCCTGTAATTTCTGAGAAGATTCATCACAGTGCTCACAAAATCTCTCCACTGCCCCTTGCCCAAGCCAGATGAATCAACTCCACGCTGCTCCATGCTGTTCGTTTATTTTACTGTCTATGATTAGATCTTCCAAGCGGTTTCTTTAGGTGACGGATGAGTGTCCGGACCGAAGGCTGCCAGCCTTCGGTCCGGACACTCATCCATCCTGCCTGCACTTAACGTCCAACCAGCAGCAACTCGTGAACCAGACGGCCTGTGTGGTAACCAACGCTATCATCGTGAGCTCCTGATGATGGGCATAATGGTGCCGGAAACATGTTGAGCCTAACATAAGCATAATAAAGTAATAAGTGGCATCTAGTTGGATGTTATTCTTCAGTTGTCAATGTGATGCACGGTCCAATACACATCAAAATTAGAAAGAGTTAGTAGTCATGGCGTGAAGGGGTATAGGTGGAGTGCAGATAATAGGTGGAGTGCAGATATATGTGGAGTGCAGGTATAGGTGGAGTGCAGATATAGGTGGAGTGCAGATATATGTGGAGTGCAGGTATAGGTGGGGTGCAGATATAGGTGGAGTGCAGATATATGTGGAGTGCAGGTATAGGTGGAGTGCAGATATAGGTGGAGTGCAGATATATGTGGAGTGCAGATATAGGTGGGGTGCAGATATAGGTGGAGTGCAGATATAGGTGGAGTGCAGATATAGGTGGAGTGCAGATATAGGTGGA
>Ga0123353_10015780_pt1 | contig 10999 bp, 5 predicted proteins | sample TergutLab28metaG_3_FD_92763 | JGI IMG/M metagenome (GOLD analysis project Ga0123353, IMG submission 92763) | Labiotermes labralis P3 segment gut microbial communities from Petit-Saut dam, French Guiana - Lab288 P3 | ecosystem: Host-associated > Arthropoda: Insects > Digestive system > Gut ... | reverse complement strand
CACCCCAACCCAGCCACACCGAAACTCCAACACACATCGAAACAAGAACACATGACCAATGTGGTGATACAATAGAAAAGTCGCAGGCTCCTGATGATGGATGTATTAATGTCCGAAACATGTCGAGCATAGAAGAAGTGAAATAAAACATAATAACTAGTGACATCAAGTTGGTCTCTTATTCTTCAACTATTCGTCGTATTACTTTAATATTGCGTGTACCGTGCATAGTGCAACATCTCAACATATAAAACGAACATTACATGCACTAGAATATGTAACATGCACAAAATCTCCTACATGTTTCGGCACTCTTTGTGTGCCATCATCAGGGAAGTCTTCACTGTAGTTGAAGTAGTGCTTTCGAAATGGTTCGTTTTACGCAGCACAGTCACACCAAATCACAGCCTACATGGAGGTCGCAGAAGTATCTCCACTACTCTTTCAACACTTAAACATTTTGTCGATGGACTCTCATATGTTTTAATGAGAACTTTTAATACGTGTGCCAGTGTGTGACTGTGCTGCATACAACGCAACATTTCGAAAGCACTGCTTTAACTACAGTGAATGCTTCCCTGGTGATGGCACACAAACAGTGCCGAAATATGTAGGAGATTTTGCGCATCTGTTATGTATACATTCCAGTGCACGTAAGGTTGGTTTTATAAGTTGTTTCCTTGTATTTTTATCGTTTTATCTTCCACACGCTGCTATGCCCACAAGACAAAGTAACGAGCATTGTTTACTGCCGAAACCTCAAACGTCATATTTTTTTTCAGCACAGCAGCTCGAGACACGTCTGCCTGCTTGTCACAGTTCATGATGCGGAGACGTACATCATTATCTCAGCAGTTGGTTGTTACTGGATATTAAACAGGTGACGGTACGACACTTTATCACTCTGACCCACGCGTAATATCCAAATTCTGTTCCCCGACGCTGTCCGGGATTACGGAATGTAAAAGAAAACACGAGTGACGGAGTGGAACTGGAGGGGGTAATAACGTCTTCTTGATAGGTACTTCTAACACGCAACACTCTGAATGAGAAGGTGCCGGGACAGCGACTACAAGGTAGTGAAGCAGTGCATTCTTATTGGCATGCAATAAGGACCAGCTTCCACGTTCCGCATCAGCATTGGCAGCCCGTCTTAGCTACGTGTCAATGAGACAGCGCAATGAGGATCGCTATCCCGGCCCTTTCTCACGAGAACACTACTTCTTAAAAGCAGCGATGTCGAAGCTGAGGCTGTCAAGAATCGTTGTTTCTGTTCCCTGAGTTACCAATGAAATCTAACGCACTTTTCTTCCAAAAGCCCCCGATTTACGGAAGAACGCTGTTTGATTTCACATTCTACTGACTTCGGCCGCTTGTCCTTCTGACAAAAGCAGCATGAAGATGAGTATGTGGCACAGGTGGAAAGATAATGACAGTGGGAGAACGCAGTACATGGAGAGAAACCTGCGCCGATGTCACTCTGTCCACCACAAATCTCACATGGACTGGCCCGGGATCGAAATCGCGTCTCTGCGGTGAGATCCAATCAATCCCCGTCTCCCCGAACGTAGTCGTCCATGGTAACGCGCGTCTAACCCCCCAGGCCTGTCCCCTCTACATTCGCCAAACACGGAATGCATCAGGAGCGGTAAATCTTCTAACTACACACAAATGGCACATTCAGTAGTTTTCCACGGTCTCTTCAGATGCAGACCCAAGGAGCAGCCCACTAACAAATTCCATTACTTAAAAATTCAGTGACAATAAAACACTCTTCCAATTGAAAATATTGGTTTCACGTCTACAGGACACATAACTGTGGACCCTGCAATTGTTAATATACAATAAGAAGACTCGTGATGTGGACAGACGCTTCGATAACATTTAATGAAAGCTGGACAGATTATGGTTCAAACACCTAAACTGAAACTGTAGATATTCCACTGCCCTGGACAGAAAAGTCCGTTGCCCTGTTTCCAAAAGTGGGGAAGTATCGACCAAGCTGTATGTATGCGATATTTGAGGATTTCACAGAGCTGTTCTTAAAGATTAAAGTCTTCTGGGATGTTACCAACCGACAAGGCGTAACATCCCAGAAGGCTTGCATCTTCAGCTAAAATCTACCTTTAAACGCCATCTGAATACTTAAGTTACTAGAAGCTACAAACGAAATTGCGCAAATTGCTACATTTCCACAGGAAAAACTTCCGACATCTGAGAATTAGCAATCATATGCCTTAAACGCTGGCGACTTCTAGTGTTGGCGTCGTTAACACACGCAAGAAAGAACTAACGTACAACATGCTCATCTCTTTGCGCATCATACAACATTTTTCCACATTATATCACAAACGACACGATTTCCGAAAAAAAAAAAGTTAGTGAACACAAAATGCGTGTTTTGATTTCTCTAACAACTTTTGTCTGAAGCATTTCCTATTCTATGAAGAATTGAGCGAGATATCAAAAATGTGAATTGCTTTTCATGTTAAGTGCCCATTATTTTTGTCTTATTTTAATGAAACTTGAATTTTCTCGACAAATTCCCGAAAAAAATACTCAAACATCAAATTTCATGAAAATCCGTCCAGTGGGAGCCGAGCTGTTCCATGTGGACAGACGGACGGAAAGATGAGGAAGCTAACAGTCGCTTTTCGCAATTTTGCGAACGCGCCTAAAAGTGGCTCGAATGACGCAGCGTCACGGAGAACATATATCGGAACGCGCCACATGTCACGTTACAGGTATTCTGCCTGTCTTGATAGAAATTCGGTGCAATGAAAATCACGCACTGCAATAGAGCGCACTATATTTCAAGTTCTCTGACGTTACCTGTGCATGTCAGATCTGAAACAAAGCAAATACACGACATGGGCGGTGAATCTGAAATGCGTGGTCGAGCTGTGTTCGGTGGTAAGGCACACAAATCCTGTGTTGACATGACACACACAACGAAGAACGGAATAAACACTATCACCAAGGTGAAAACGCTCTGCTGATGGGTGTCTGCCGGATGTTTACAATATGCCGGATGCCTTCACACAAGAGTTGCGATGGGAAAGTCTTTGTCGAGAACACTCGCTAGTTTTAGGGGCGGTTGAAGATCTATGATCAATGTTACCACAACATAAGCATGCTAGAGGGACGGTTTTTTAGTAATAAGCAGACGAGCCTGGAGAATGTTAGTGTGTGATACAAAAATCGCGACAAAGCGTTCTGCGTCAATTATAGTGTATTGAACTGCGGTACAAAGAGATATTTTGGTGTCGAATAAAATGAGAGGTTGGCCACATTCAGTGAATGCCGAAGGATTGGACAGAATACGATCGCGGGCTATTTGAAGATAACATTCGTCACGAGGGACTGAGCATAATATGAAAGGATAACAGGATATCAAATCAGCACAGAGTACAATACAACTACAGTAGGAGGGTTATTCGAGCGATCAAATCACGGAGAATGAGATGTGACTCTACGGAACAGAACAGAAATGCATTCGGATATTTTGATGAGGAAACCACAGGAAAGAGCCTACTTGGAAGACTTGGATATTAGAGGGTGAATAATGTTAAAATGTATCTTAAATAAATACGATGGCAATGGAATGCATGTACCCGGCTCACGACAGGGGCATGTGAAGGGCACCGTGAAGGCGGTCGGAAATCTCTGAGTTCCATTAAATGCGGGGAATCTCTTTGGAGAAGCTGAGGAACTGTTCCTCTCTCAAGAAGGACTCTTCTTCATGGAACCAGATACAGTAGGTTGAAAACAAATTTGTAACTTTTAGGTGAGACATCCCCGTTGTATAGAATTATATAATACAAACAAAATATAGTCAAACACAACTCAGTTAATGATTTTATTATATTATTGTATTAATGAAAGCATTAACTGAGTTGTGCTTGACTGTATTTCACTCATGTTTTATAACGAATATGTAACTTTTCTGAATATTCATGACAACAGCCACGGACAGACATGGCGGTACGTCTAAACGGCGCCCAAATGAAGCGATACCATTACAAAACTAGTAAGCAGACTACTCTTAAGACACAGCGAGATGTCTAAGAAGGAATGACGCGAAACCATACTACAGGCGTTTCTGCTCTACGTATACGATCCTTCCTACTGCCCTTAAACAGTAACTTCTGCATTCGTAACCAGTCACTAGCACGGTCTATAATTTATTCAACTGAAATATCGACGTCATTATCAATTGAGATTCAAGGCGTCGGTATAGCTGTAGTAAGTGAAGAACAAAACTAAGTTCAAAAACAATGACGAAGCTAGAGGAAACCTGGCGTACTCGGAGAAAAGCCTGTCCCTATGCGACTACGACCATAAATCCAGTATGAGCAACCCCGGGATCGAACCAGGACTTCTGTGATGAGAGGCCGGCGACGAAGCGCCTAAGACTTTGGTGCAAGCGAAGACCTCGGTGCAGCCCTTTCTGTGCAAACGTGATGGGAGCAAAAATTATAGCCAAGAATGTAAACGCTTACTTAATGTAACACGTTGCTGTTTTTATAGTTTCAATATTCCAACCGGAAGGGCCTTAAAGAAAATCCCATCCTTCATTCATCCCTTCCTCAAACTGTCGGCATAAACTAGGGGAGGCGTGCGTTGATAAGGGGTGAGACGGGGAAAGCCAACACTTTAATCAGAGAATGAGGTGTTGAATTTATTGCGTCTCAAGAGAGTAGATGCTTGAATTAGGTCGCAATTTTTCCCTAGCTGAATTCCCCCACCCACCCCTCCCGCCACCCCCCGGAGGTAAAAAAAATGAGGGAAGCAAGAAAGAGAACGGTATAGAATTGCATATTAGGCCCGCCCATCTGTACAAAGACACCAGTTCGCTCCTTTCTTGTTAGGACGATCGAGTTTTGATGTCATGCGTAATTCCACGAGAACGAAACCCACAGCCGCCCATAAATTTACGTATTTATGCCTTATCTAATGATGCCCTAAGATTACAAGGTGCAAATGGTAGGATAATTGGAAATGATGCGAGGGGAAGCGGTCGTGCCCTAATTTAAGGTATCGCACCGGCATTTGCTTGAAGGGACTGACGAAAACCACGGAAAAATCTCAATCGGGATACTCGGTCATAGGGTTTGAACACTGGGTCTTCCACACACGAAGCAGAAGCGCTAACACTGCACGACTTCACAACACGAATATCGACCCGCAGTTTTAATAATAAATATTGATGACTATCAATACGCCGATAATTACGTACAAATCTGTGTCCAAGCGGTTACTTAAGAAGATCAAGTCACAAGAATAACAAGCGCTCTACCAACGCCGTTCCTCTTTGGTAATAAAAGTGAAGATTTGTTCGTTTATTTTAATGGCAGTCCTCCACTGTCTAAATCAGGGGGTGAACAAACTAGGTATGGCCCGCAAAAAATTTAGTCCGACATGCAGAGATGCTCAGATACTATAGCCCTTTCTGAATCTGCTGCCTACTGCAATAGAAGAATATTAAAGTGCACGAAAATCGAGATATTCACGTAAATCTGCTTTTACGCGAACCTAGTTACATAAATATTTTTATTTACTGTACCATACCTAGACAAGAGTGAAACTGATCAAAATTCATGCATTACAGTTCCGTAATGTTATGTCGTGCCCGAAAGAATTATTCGTCTAATAATGTGATTCTTATATTTGTTTATATATGTGCAAAGCACGTTCCGTGTACGAAAAAAACATGACAAATTTGTAAGGTTCAAATTTTCCTCGCCCCGCGCTCCATTCAAAATAGACAAAAGTCAGAAAAAAAAAAACAAGTTCACTGTTCTATCCTTCAACAAGTAATCTCATTCTAATCCGACATTCTGACTTCATCATGATTACCCAAGCAGCTTACCACTACAGCCTCGCGTGCTCATACCGACACATCTACAACTGACGTGCAGAGAGAACGAAGTTCATACGCCAATCCTCTTTGGGCTTGTATTGTTTCTAAACTTTCTTCTGGATTTAAAATATAAATTGTGCTGTTTTACGATTCACTCAAAAGTTACGGAAAATAATGACCAGATTAGGGTAATGTACGATAGAATGGATTTCCTCTTCAGAAAGCGAAATTCGCTCAACTTGTTAAAAAATTCCCCGCCTTTTATGAAACCCCCGAAGGTCCATTACATTTTTCACAACAGTCCGCAAATGGTTCCATTTTGGGCCAGGTAAATCGAGTCCACGTTCCCAAACCCAGTTTATTGTAGATCCAATTTTTTTTCAATGCCATATTGCTATATATATCCACCCCTCGAAAGTGATCCGTTCTCTTCAAGTTCTACGAAAAAATTCCGTTACGAAGACCGGAACAACAGGGATGAAAGGAAATATTTCCCTTTGCAGGTTTACGGGAAAACAGTCCGCTTAACGACTGTTAGAGGTGTAAATCTGTATGACACAGGAGAAAGAGTAGAACATGTCACTATATCCACGGCAAAGATACCAACACATCTACAACTGACAGCGTTTCACTAACAAGCTGCTGATTCCGAGACATCTACCGGAGAAAAATTAAAAGAAAACTGCCACAAAAATAGCAAGACGAGCAGATAAGATTACAATAGTTTAACCAACTTCCCCTTCTTCTTCCCCTCAATACCATAATAAACTACCCGCAACCCAGGCTCCATTATAAAGAACGGTCTTTCGCGTTGCGTAGAAAATATGAAAGACATTCCTTTCATCTACCATAAACTAAAATTTTCAATTATATCCTCACACACTGCGACTCCAGTCGGCTTTCATTTTCATTCGTGGAGGGTCGCAGCTGATAGGCTTTAGTTTGAGAGGGAAAAATATAATTGACACACGCAGGCAGACACGGTGCATTGTGGGGCAGTCTGTCTGAGCTTACATAGAGCAGAACACTCCTTTATGCTGCATTTATTCCAAGGAAAAAAGGAAAAACAAATACAGAAAGGCGAGGCTTGTGTTCTATGCTCTTGAAGGACGGCAACCGCAATTTGCCCTCTGTCTGTCTGACCCGTCCGTCAGTTTGTGATGCGGGTCACACCCCACGGTCTCCCACCCAACAGCTCCGGCACAGTACCGCAGTGTAAACCGACCCGACGACGTACAATATAGAACAAAATTTTTAAACACATTCATACGTAACACTTGCTCTTGGCAACAAAACACAGTTCATAAGATGTGTTCTGCGCTTCCTCGCAGCTTGCCCAATAAGATTCACCATCGAAATCTCTAATTCCGATGATACAGACGGACACGATGAAACTTAACAAACCCGTTTCGCGACTTCGGCGAACGCGTCTAAAAGCGATCAGCCCACAAGCCTAATACAAACGCGCTTATGGGAAACATACGAAATTGAATAATATCGTGAAAATGGCATAGCACCTGTCGCTACCATGAGGAAGGCCACGAATACACAAGAAGTTACAGACCTGTGTCCCACAGGACCGTGGGTGCAACAAAATCGATTTATTGTGCCATAGTCCGGGCGGTTAGTCGCCGGCTTCTCACTTGGCTTAATCCCAAGGCAATCCATAAAGAATATAAAATGTAAAAGTGGTACCGGGAGGCGGTTTATTAAGTAAACGACCAAAGCTATACATTCATTCATCTACAAGCCGGAAGGGCATGCAACGGGTCATTAAACGCCGCAGTTTCAGACAGAAGAGATTCAAAATAACTTGCAAGTGATCACAGAAAGCGCTACACTCAGACATTAAAAAATCAGTACAATAATGTAGTTGTTTTGTTTTTCGTGTCGTGGTTAGAAAATTAAACAAAAAACTAAGAAAGCCCTGAGAAGTACAAAGCGCACGAGGTTCACAGTCACTTGCCCACGACAATTCTCAGCAAGAATACTAATTTGTAACGCTGAGTGCGTAGCGATCTACTGGACGTTGTTAACAAACATAACGTCAGTGACATCAGTGTACATCAACAAACAGCAGAAGTCCAACGGAAAGGTGCAGTTACCAAAACGAGGGATTTGGAATTAGAAGGGATTCAGTAAATAAACCCATGCGCTTACAGACGTACTGTACATAACACACTCCGACTGCAGCAACGTGTATGAGGTACTTAATAGCTAAGCGGTGTAACACGATTATTGAACATTGTACCAGTTTATATAGCAGCAATATTTCATATCAATTATAAACACACCGACAATAAAGCTGACATACCGTACTATGTGCAGACCTCGCAGAGTAGGGGAGGTGCCATTATGATTGGGTTTGTCTGTATAACCTCATAAATTTACTGTTTTGTTACACAATGAATAGAGGAGAGACTGGGAGTTACAGAAATAGTGTATTAAGAAGACGGCCATACTCGACAGCAACCAGAAGAGTAGCCCTACAAAAGCACTAAAATTACGCGCGCCACAGTACTACTGCCGACGCGAATTTTACACGCTGAAACGTAAATGAGTCGTGACAAGTGCAATACACGTACAACATGAGCAACAGGTGAGATTTATCGTGTTAATAAACCCAGCCCTGCTTCGCTAGCTTACAACAGCTGTACCTTACACTGCGAGTGTATTACGTTCTGGGAGCGTCACTTACTTTTTTTTAATGGCACAACAGCCCTTAGTGGACTAGGACCTCCTCTCTATCCAGGCTTCACGATCACACACCACATTCCGTACGGCTCCCCTGGACGGGTGACCAGACCGACGCAGAGACCACTACGTGACAATACATAAAACTCACAAGAGAAAGACATGCCCCAGCGAGATTCGAACCCACAATCCCAGCAAGCGAGAGACCGCAGAGCGTTACATCTGTATACCAACGCAAAACAAGCTGTTTATGCCTTAAAATAAAGTGAGACTGTCTTCCGCGATTGATACCGTACACAGTGACAGCTAATTGTCTGCATTCGGAGGAAACAGCTCCCTCTATCTTCTACCCTGAAGACGACGGCAGTAGTGTCCCCCGATGCCCTGATAACTAGCCACCAAAGTGTCAGGCGTGACATCCCAAAAGACAGTACCTTCACAGCTACCGCCATGGGAACCTTAATCCTTATCGGCCCAATGTCGAGTTAAATTCGACGGCGCTTCCCGCTGTACCAGTTAAAATGTCGAGCTCAAACAGACACGTCATTGTACACTGCATCATACCGGTTTACCCTCAGCTCCTGTCTCGTAGGGCATGCTTTTTAACTTTGAAGAATAGAGTTTTTGCGGAAATTAATTTGGACCAGACTGCTGAAATTCAAAAAGCAATTTGCACTGTAATGGGCTGAACTTTACAAATAGGTCCAGATTTGTTCTGGAGATTACCCAGCCTCCTATTCAACAAGTAAGCTGGGCTATTGCCCCGAGGGTAAAGGAGCCACGGCGTGGCGCTGACCATTCACCTCCATTTCGTACGGAGGTTAAGAATAAGTGCAGCTATACCTCCGCCCTTCTATATACCTTCCTGGCCTGCATAGGAACAACTTAATAATCGGAACCCACTAAGATAAATTGAAGAACGAATCTTGGAATCGGCTTGGTGAAAAAAAAAAATTACTGCAATGGCGCAAATGACTCCACACTAGACAGTATGTTAGAAAAAATCGGGTGTCAAGTGGCTTTTGCGCCACGTTGTATGTATGTACAGTGAGCAAAGTACGGCGGATGGGCAAAATAATGGAAACACTAGACAATATAGGAATAAAACTGTTTGTGTTGGCTGCATTGAAATAACATCAGTTTTATCTGTTGTTATTCTTCTATTTGTTTACGCTTAGTGCCAGTGTCAATGCATGACATATTGTGTTCAGTAACAGTTCGTGTGACAGTACTGCAAAATGGGGGACTTGTCAGATTTTCAAAGAGGTACAGCGTTCAGCTGGGGCATCTGTAACCAATACAGCAACTTTTACAGGTGTGTACAGAGCAGCAGTGTCCAAGGTCATGACAGCATACACAAATCATGGAAAGAATCAGCTACGAGGAACAGTGGCCGAAAACCAAAAATAAGGTAAAGGGATAACTGTAACTGAAGAGGATTGTGTCTAAAAAATTATAGAATTACTGCATCGAAGGTGACAGCAGAACTCAATATTCATCTTGTAGACCCCGTTTCCACAAAAACATTCTGACGAGAGCTTCACAAATCCAACACCCACGGTGGAGTTGCAATTTCTAAACCTGTGATTCCTTAACACAGCGCTAAAAGGCGAAAAACATGGTGTCATGGTCATAAACCCTGGACGGCTGATGGCTGGAAATACGTAATATGGTACGATGAGTCGTCCTTCACGTTGTTCACAACATCAAGGCAGGTTTCTTTTTGGTGAACGCCCAAGGAAGCCTATAATCCTGAATGTCTGGTTCCAACTGTGGAACATGGAGGCGGATCTGTGATCATTTGGGCAGCAATTTCTTGGTATTCTAGTGGTCTTATAATTACCGTGAATGGTCGAATTACTGCCAGTGACTAGGTGGACATGTATGATAACCAGGTGATTCCTGTGACCCATATGTTGTTTCCTAACAATAATGCAATTTTTCAAGATGACAGTTCGTTAATACACACAGCCGAAAGTGCTCAGTCTTGGTTTGAGATGAATGAAGATGCACTTCAACATCTTACCTGGCCAGCTCAATGACCAGACTTAAACATCATCGAACCACTGTGGTCAGTTTTAGAGAATATGGTGAGAAGCAGATTCCCTCCTATATCATCTCTCCATCAACTAGATGTTCTTCATGAAGAGATGTACAACATTGCAATAGAGTCTATTCAGAACTTACTTGAGTCTATTACAAGAATGATAGAAGCTGTATTATAGGTTAACGGTAGCCCAGCACCATATTAATAAGGACATGTGTATCGTTCACAACTGTTTCCATTATTTTGTCCACCCTCTACATATCTGATGTCAGAATGACGTCAATCCCAGTAACAGGTCTAGTGTAATACAGTAGTAAACAAATTAAATGTAGACGACTTTAACGCAACACTGCTCACAAAGTAAGAGGTACAGAGCTTTAAACTAAAACTACTGT
>Ga0123353_10015779_pt1 | contig 10999 bp, 13 predicted proteins | sample TergutLab28metaG_3_FD_92763 | JGI IMG/M metagenome (GOLD analysis project Ga0123353, IMG submission 92763) | Labiotermes labralis P3 segment gut microbial communities from Petit-Saut dam, French Guiana - Lab288 P3 | ecosystem: Host-associated > Arthropoda: Insects > Digestive system > Gut ... | reverse complement strand
TGTGATTTGCTCGCCGAGCAGCAGCGCGCGCCCGTCGCCGAGCATGGTAAAATGCCCGAACTGGTGTCCGGCATAGGCCTGCGCGATGGGCTCGGCCCTCTGCGGAACCGCGTTCCCGGCCAAAACCTCCGGCTCCAGCGGCACACCCAGGGAGACTGCCAGCGCATGGTTGAGTATGACCGGCCTGGGGCTGCGCACGGGGGTCGGGGTCTGCCGCGAATAAAAATGACTGGGCAGGGCGATATAGCTGTTGGCTAATTTCCATTGTGCTTTCTGCATTTCGTATCCTTTGGTTCATTGATGTCAGTGTTATTATTTGCTCGTCCACTGTTTTTTATTATGGTTTGCCAAATGGGCATGAGTATGATATAATAAGATTCACAAACGCAAGCACATAACTGGGGAGGCATCCATATGAGTTGGTCCAACGGGGAACAGCAAGTTCATCGCCGAAAGGATCGCCGCGCAAACTGGTGACCAGCTCATCGACATCGCCGAGTGCGTCCGGGCTGGAAGCTATTCCTACGAGCTTGCGGACGGCGAGGCCCTTGGATTTGTGGTTCCCGTCTACTACTATGGGATACCCATCATCGTCGGGGACTTCCTGCGAAAACTAGACGTGCCGCAAAAGCCCTATTCTTATGCGGTGCTCAACTGCGGCGGGACGACCGCCAACGCCGGAGGACAGATTCGACGGCTGTTCCCTCTCGACGCCGAGTTCGGCGTTGTCACGGTGGACAATTACGTGCCGATGTACAAGACCGCCAGCGATGAGGAAAAGCAGGCGCGCCTTGACAAAGCCGAGCTCGCGATTGAAGAGATCACCAGGCGCATCAAAGAGAGAACCCCCGGTGTGTTCAACGACTGCAAGGGACTCCTCCCGCGCCTTGTGACAGGTGCGGTCTATCCGCTCTACAAATACGGCAGAAAAACCGGCAAGTTCACCGTGAACGATAGCTGCACCGGCTGCGGGCTGTGCGAGAAAATCTGCCCCCGCCAGGCGATCAAGCTCGAAAACGAAAGCCCTGTCTGGACTGCTCCGCAGTGTGAAACCTGCCTGGGCTGCCTGCACAGGTGCCCCTCGGCCGCGATCAATTACGGGAAGAAATCGGCGGGGAATGGGCGCTATTTGAATCCGCGCGTCGAGTTTTAGTGAGGTGTTCGTCTAAATGAAAGCACAAGAAATTCAGCCGACCTTCGAGTCCATGCATAAGACCTGGAATGGCGAATGGGTCGGCAAGGGTGCGCTGAAAATGCGTCTGGCAGGCAACACGATGACCTTCGAATACCGGCCCGTATTTTACTTCGACGAAAGCTATGGCTAGAACGGTGCAAAGCAGCAAAGCGTCGCGACCAACTGCGTTGAGGCATATCGGCGCTGGGAGGGCACCTACGCAATACGCGGGCGCGTGCTGACGCTCGTGCTCAATGTCCATCCGGAAATCACCGAAAATAAGCGGGCCGCCAACGTGCGCTTCCTCCCCGACAAGGGCAGCCGGACCACCATGGTGCCCCGCTGCCTGGTCAGCCGCCTGTGTGTGTGTGGAGCGCTGGGACTATACCCCGGTTGAGTTGGCGAAGATCCGGGATCTGGTGCAGATGGCAGAATGATATGGCCTATTCACGTGACAATCGCACTTCATATTGTGCAAGAATAATGTGTGATCGCACATAGGATGCGGCATAAAACATGCAATAGCAGTGCATTATTCATACGGATATTCTGCGATATACCAAGATTATTCGCGCATAAAACCTGCATACACCTTGACATAGCCGCCTATCTTGTGTTATAATGGCTCTGCGAACGGAGGATTGACAGTGTGCTGAAAAGAAAAATATCAGATGAATTGCTTAAATGGAAAAGTAACCCAGAGCGTATGTGCCTACTGGTAAAGGGCGCCAGGCAGGTGGGTAAGACGTTCATTATCGAGCAGTTTGCGCAGGAACACTATGCCCATTACATCACGCTGAATTTTGATGAAAATCCCGCCTACCAGGCGATTTTCGATGGTGACCTGGATGTGGAAAGCCTGATCAAGCAGATCACGCTGCGCGTGCCGGGTACGGACTTTGTGCCGGGCGAAACGCTGCTGTTCCTGGACGAAATCCAAAACTGCCCGCGGGCACGCACCGCGCTGAAGTTTTTAGCGCGGGACCGCCCCTTTGACGTAATCGCCTCCGGCTCCATGCTGGGTATTCACTACAAGGAAGTGCCGTCATATCCCGTGGGCTATGTGGATCAACTGGACATGTACTCGCTTGACTTTGAGGAATTCCTCTGGGCCAACGGCATTTCGCCGCGATCCATCGCCGACGTGCGGGCCTACTATGAAACCAAAACATCGGTGCCCCAGGCCATGCACGAGCGCATGATGGAGCTGTTCCGCGAATACATCGTCGTGGGCGGGATGCCCCGCGTGGTAAATGATTTCGTGAAAAACCACAATTTCGCCCGTGTGCTGCGGCTGCAGCATGGAATTCTGAACGACTACAGCGACGACATCGCCAAATACGCCGACGGCGCGGAGAAAACGAAGGCGCGCGCCTGCTTTCTGTCCATCCCAAAGCACCTGGCGAAGGACTATAAGAAATTTCGCTACAGCCTGGTGGACAAAAACGGCACAGCGCGCAAATACGGCGGCAGCCTGATGTGGCTCTACGACGCGGGTATCATCAATTTCTGCTATAATCTGGCCGCACCTGAGCTGCCACTGGAGGGCAACGCGAAGAGCGATATGTTCAAGGTATACATACGGGACACCGGCCTGCTTATGGCCATGCTGGAGGATGGCTCGCAGGAGGATATCATCGACGGGAACTTAGGGATATACAAGGGCGCAATTTACGAGAACATCATTGCTGACATCTTCGGAAAAGCTGGGCGCAAGCTTTATTACTTCGAAAAGGATAACCGCCTGGAGGTTGATTTCATCATCCGCCATGAGCGGCAAGCTACCGCGGTGGAGGTGAAGTCTGCGGACAACACCAAATCAAAATCCATGCAGTCGCTGGTCGAGAATCACGGCGTTGCGCGAGGAATAAAGCTTTCGTCGAAGAATGTAGGAACGACAGGACCGGTGGTCAGTCTGCCGTTGTATATGGCGATGTTCTTGCAATGAAAATCTGGTATCCCGGAAAAGCCTATTACTTTTTCCTCGAAAATGAGTTGCCTGATTTTGAGAAATTCATCGAATGGCATGACAGGTTCGGCGGCAAGAAGAAATTCTGGAATCAATACGATGTGAAAAAAGCAAGATTGTCGAAATGCCTGAAGATGATGAAAATGAAGCGATCAGCAAGCTGCTCGGCTACGCAAACCTGATACAAAACGGTATGCTGCTGGATTGCGAACTGACCACCAGTGGTACGAACACAGGCGGCTCGGAAGGATACGCTAATGTCACCGCCCAGCAAAAAGCGAATTGCACAAAATGGCAGCTTCTATTCCAACTGGATTCAATTCAAGCCGATGGTTACGAAATGCTTTGGGGCGATGGCGGGCGTTTATATTTCTACATAAACACAGACGATTTGGTGCAGCTAAACTTTGATAAGTGCTGGCTTAATCTACAGTGCTATTGACCGGACTGCTTAGAAAGGACGCTTTTTCGAAATGAATCCTGTATCAATAATAAAACCCAGACAGCTACTGGCTTTTCTGCTTCCTGTCCTCATTCCATTGCCAGCCATTATACACGACTATCCAATCTTCTTGGTGTCTTGTCTATTGTCCTTCATCGTCACCATTGCCTATCCGATAATAAGCGCGATTATTTTCTTTGACAACAAAATTTTCGTTTGGTCGGCGCCTGTGATGTATACCGTGATGACGATCACCGTCACGCTATGGATTTATGTGTGGTCAGGGGGGCCTGCCGGAGATCAGTTTTTGTTTGTTTTGCCCTTCCTATGCCTGCTAGCCATAGGCTGGAGCGTTATGTGGCCGCTGATCGTGAAGCAGGCCAGGAAAAAGTCTTCTTGACCCTCGTCGAAGGATCTTCGAAAAAACATGTGCAGACAGAGAGGAACGAAAGTGATTGATTTTAGTGCGATTGACAAAAAATGGCCGCACAACAAATAGGTGAAGATCGTTTTAAGCGCTTTTCTTATTACTGTTTCATGTATAATCAGGCTTTCGGCATCACGCGTTACAGCGAGGGCTGGGGTGACGACTACCGCTGGCGCTTTCTGCCCGATCCACCGATGAATTGGCGGGGCACGCCGATGATCTGGCGGGGGTAATGATGGGTGACTGCGTCAGCTGTAGCGGATAGAGGAATAGTATAACATTGCAGAAATCCATTGGACTTCTGCAATCTTTTTCTGACCTGAAAATCAAGTAGCACCTAGATTTGGCTGGATTCGATTGAGGAACGGGTGCGATATAAAAAGTGGCTCTGTGCCCATTACCACGTTGCAAAAAAAGTGACCGTGTGCGGTTTCTATTTGAAAATTTTAAGCGGATCAGTTGACGCTAAATACCGCTCCTCTTGCCGTTTCATCGCCCTGTCTCCAGCACCCTCTGCATATTTCCGCCCAGAATTTTCATCTTATCGCCTTCTGAGACATCCGCGAAAGCCACCCACGAAAGCTGGGGTCGCATATCCCGCATAGGGGCGTCGGTGCCGTACATCACCTTATCGGCCAGGCCCTCCCGGCAGAAGTACTCGATCACGCCCTCGGTAACGGTGGTATAGGTCAGTTGGAGATACACGTTCGGATATTTCTTCGCATAAGGCGCATATTCCGTCGCGGTTTCAAAGCTCGACCCGGCGTGGTCCAGGAAGAAGGACACGTTTGGAAACCGAACGACCAGATCCTCCATATCCCGCAAAAAGGTCGGGTAATCGCCGTTGTCCATCAGGGCATACAGCCGCTTTTGTTCCGCGATCTCCCACCAGGGATCAAACATGGTGTCGTTGTAGCGGGCCCTGGTTCTGTAATAGAACATCTTGATGCCCGGGAAGCCATGCTCCAGGTGATACTTGCGCGCCGTACCCGCGATGTCTTCCACGTAATTCGGGTCGATGAGCAGGTAGGGCTGCACCCGGCCCGGGTATTTCTCTTTCATGGCCAGGGCCGCCCGGTTGCCCGCCTCGCAGTCCGACCAGATGCCCAGCCAGGGCGCCACGCAGAATTGCTCCACGCCCAGCCGATCGTTGAAGCGCACCATGCTGTCGATGTCGCCTTCGCGCATCATATTGCCGGCCCCGGTGGCGTGGCCCGGCGGCTGATAATGCGCATGAGAGTCGGTCACCGGCACGGGGCAGGGCCTGCCCGCCGCGCAGTCCATCAAAATGCGGTCTCCCTGCAGTTCTTTGGCGGGTGGCGGCGTTACACCTGTCATGGCGCTGAGATTCCCGCCCGCGAATTTTTGCAGCTCAGCCATGGGTAAGTCGCTGTAGTCCGCGAAAGCCCTTGCAGCCCCCGCGCTCTGCCGGGGCAGGTTGCTGCCGAACAGCACCCGCTCAAGGCCATAACGCTCGTGCATAATTTCAATAATCCGGTTCGATTGCAGGTAGGACAAATCCGTGTGCAGGTTGGGGAAGCTGTCCATCAGCGGGAACAGGATGCGCTCCTGGCCCCAGGAAACCCCGAGGAGGACGACCTTCAGGCCGGGATGGCTGCCGAGGGTTTCGGCCAGGTCGCGCCGGTCGATCTCGTTGTATTCCACAAACAGAGGCAGGCCAGCACCCGCAAGCATACGGTACACGCCCCCCATGGTCCGTTCATCGGCGGCGTATTTGTGCTTCTTCGGGAACATGCGCGCCGCAACGCAGCCAATGTGCTGAATGTCCGCGAGCATCGCATCGGGGTCGTAGAAGTCGCCCGCGTGGTTGGGCCCCACAACGTAGCAGCCAAAAAGGCGCGCACTCTTCGCAAGCTCCGCCTCGAGCAAATTATTGCCGTATTTCGGCGCGTAGTCCTTCGCCATCCCATGATAAACCAGAGCGCCCGCGATGCCGCAGCGCTCCATGGTGCGCAGAATGTCCTCCGTCCGCCAGGGTTCCAGAGGGGGTTTGGTCCCATGCTTGCCGATGCAGACGTTGCAGTCGAAATAGTACATAGCTCGCCTCCCGCTAAATTGTTGTGACCTTCACGTTCGGGAAAAACCACCCGCGCAGCGCAAATATATCGTTGCTGAGAAGCAACGGCCGGCCACTTTTGACCTCCACGTTGCGGATAGCGATCTCCTCCGTCAGCGCGTAAGGGTTCGGATTCCTGAACAGGTTGGTCAGGACGTATTGGCCCAAGTTGAATATTTTGGGTCCCAAATAGAAGAACTTGTGGCTGCTGTCGTCGATGACAAGGCCGTCGATGGTGACTTTTCGGGGCAGGCCGAGGGGATATCCGAAATCGTGGTTGCGGTTGTGCGTACCGTTGATCAGAACGGCGTCGCCTTTCTGCGGCACGTATACGCAGTCGCGGATGACGATTTCGCCGCCCCATGTGGCGCCGTAGTCGCCGCGCAGGGTGATCATCGCGTTGTCGGAGCGGATTTCCGTGTTCTCCACCAGGAGCGTGCCCCGGCCGGTGGCGGCGATGCCGGAATGTCCAATCAGCGAGTTGCGCACCGTCAGGTTGGTGACAAACTTATGCGCGTCCACGCGGTTGAGCTCCACTGTGTCGAACACCAGGTTTTTGCACTGGTTGGTTCCGGTGATCGGTTTGAGATCATCGTTGACGCCATTGGACTGCCTGCAATTCTTGATCGTCACGTTGAGGGCGTGCTGTATCAGGAATTCGTAGGCGTCAATACCATAGAAGGGCCTGTGCCCGACAACCGTGGCGTTTTGCACGGTAACGTTGGCGCAGCTCTCTATCTGGAAAAAACCGTTGAAATAAGCGCCTGTGGTGGTCGATACCCTTTCGAGGCTGTGGGAAACCCCGTCGATCACCACGTTGGAACGCTTCACGAAAATGTTGCGCGTAGTATACGGCGCATTGCTTTGGTTCAAAATGCTTATGAAATGCCCGCCGCGCACGGTCAGCGTCGCCGGGTCAATGGGATAGGCGGTCAGGGAGGTGATATTGTCGAAATCCCAGATGATCGGCGTGTTTGGGTCCACGCTGCCGTCCTTGCCCACAAGAAACGCGTCGGACTGCGCCTCGCCTTTGCTATCCCCTTCGTCGCGGATGTAGTGCGTGGTCGTAGTATCGATTGCCCTGACATACGCGTCAATGCCAAGCGGCCAGTTGAACTTCGCCTGGTTGATCCGCAGCGTGTCCACGCCCGTCACCGGCACCGGGGCAAACGCGGAGGTCACCGAGAACGCGGGAATCAGACTGTTGGTGGTCCTGGCAGCGTCGTCAAGGATGAATGTGGCGTTGCCCCAGTCGGTGTCGGTCTGTATGATGGCCGTCTTGTCGGAGTTGCCTATGTAGTAAACGGCCCCCGGGTCGGCCTTTACCGACAGGCCTACCGCGTTGGCCGCCTCGTGGGCGGCGATAATCGCGTCGAAGTCGTCGGTGACGCCATCGCCAATGGCGCCGTGGTCGCTGTAATAGATGGGCGTTTCGGCGGCATGCACCGCGACGGTGAACGCCGCGAACGCACAAATACAGGCCAGGATTGCTGCCAGTGTTTTTTTCATTGCGGTTCCCTCCTGCGTATAAAACTATATAGTTTATCATATTAGCATACTTTATTCGCCTTGTCAAGCGTAGTTTTTAGTGCATAGTGCATACAATATTCGCCTCTCCCTTGACAAATTTCTTGTGAGGTGATATAATAAATCGAAATCCAACCAGTTAGTTACAGGTGAATCGCCATGCACAAGGAACTCAAACAACGCGCCTGTGCCGCCATAGACGCCGCCCGCCCGGAGATTTGCGTCTGGGGGGAGCGCATCGCGTCAAAGCCGGAGCTGGGCTTCAAAGAGCATGAAACCAGCAAGCTCGTGCGGGGGGTATTCGACTCCCTGGGCATTGCGTACGAATGCCCTCTGGCCCTCACCGGCGTAAAGGGCAAGTTGAGCGGCCAGCCCGGCCCGCTAAACGTGTGCCCTATCGGTGAGATGGACGCCATCCCCTGCGTGGGTCACCCATCCATGGACAGCGCGACCGGAGCGGCCCACGCCTGCGGGCACAACGCGCAAATCGCGGCGCTGCTGGGCGCGGCCTTGGGCCTCGCCAAAAGCAGGGTAATGGAACAACTGTATGGCAATGCGGTTTTTTTCGCCGTGCCGCCGAGTAGTATATTGACCTGGAGTACCGCCGCCATTTAGCCGAAAACGGCAAAATACAGCACTTGAGCGGCAAGCAGCAGCTCATAGCCGAAGGGGCCTTCGACGACGTGAGTATGGCCATAATGATCCACGCCATGGCCGAAAACCCCTCTCCAAAACTGCAATTGTTGTGCGGCAGCCTCGGCTTCGTGTCGAAAGAGATCACCTTCTACGACAGAGAGGCCTATGGAAGCGAGCCCCACAAGGGCGTCAACGCGCTCAACGCCGCCATGCTGGCCTTGATGGGAATCCACGAGATCGCTCTGCGGGCACTGCTCCATGCCGCTGCGCCCGCGCGTAAACTCAACGTGACCGGACCGGAAATCCTCTCAGTGAAAAAGACGGCGCACAGGCTGGGTGAAATCCTCGGGAAGGAACCAGTTTTCGAGGGACAGGAGGGCGCGGACGCCTACCTAAACGATGCGTCCCAGGCCATGCAACTGTTCGGTTACCCCTCCGTATCCGCCGATACGCTCATCGAGTGGAAGGGGCAGTGGCTGCTCGATGGCGGGCGGGGCCTCGGAAAACATACTTGCTTCGAAAAACGAGACGGGAGCTATTAATATGAGCAACAGTCGGCACAAAGAGGCGCTGCGGAAATTCGCGGAGGGGACGTTCATCCCGGCGATTCCCCTGGCACTGGACGCAAATCGGCGCTTTGACGAAAGCACGCAGCGGCTGCTGCTCCGCTATTATCTGGAGGCCGGCGCGGGGGGTATCGCCGTGGCCGTGCACACCACGCAGTTCCAGATTAGAGAAACAGGCCTGCTGGAGCCGGTTCTGCGGGTGACCGGCGAGGAAATCGGTCGCTTCGAAGCCGAGATAGAGCGGGTAGTCGTGCGGATCGCGGGGGCCTGCGGGCCCTGTGACCAGGCGGTTGCAGAAGCGGAGCTGGCCCGCAAGCTGGGCTATGACGCGGTACTGCTCAGCCCGGGCGGACTGGCGGGGCTCACCGAAGACCAATTGCTTGAACGCACCCGTGCTGTCGCTAAAATACTGCCGGTGATCGGCTTTTATTTGCAGGCAGCTGTGGGCGGAAGAACATTCAGTTACGATTATTGGCAGCAGCTGTGCGAAATCGAAAACATGGTCGGTATCAAATGCGCAAGCTTCGACCGCTATTCGACGATCGACGCCGTGCGCGCGGCGGCCCTGGCCTCCCGGGAGGTCACGCTTTACACCGGCAACGACGACAACATCGTGGTGGATTTGCTCACGTCTTACCGCTTCACCGTGGACGGCCAGACGGTAACCAAGCAGTTCGTGGGCGGTCTGCTTGGGCAGTGGGCCATGTGCGCCCGCACCGCCGTCAAGCTGTTCCACACGGTCAAGGAGGCAGCGCTAAAGCCGCAAATTCCCCGGGAGCTGCTGAGCCTGGCCGCCGAGCTGACCGACTTCAACTCCGCTGTATTCGACGCGAGAAATAGCTTCAAGGGCTGCATCCCCGGCGTGCACGAAGTGCTGTGCAGGCAGGGCCTGCTCCATGGCGGCTGGTGCCTGGACCCGGACGAAGTTTTGTCGCAGGGCCAGGCGGAGGAAATTGCGCGGGTGATGGAAATGTACCCACGCCTGTGCGACCACACGATGAAAGGGGCCGGCATGAGCAACGCGGAATTGACGAAGGAGAAAATCCTGGAGGCGGCGGAAAGCGAGTTCGCGGCCAAGGGTTTGTACGGCGCGCGGGTGGACGAGATCGCCGCCCTTGCCAAAGTAAACAAACAGATTATGTACACGCGCTTCGGCAGCAAAGAGCAGCTGTACACGGAGGTGCTCGTCCGGGTTTACAGCCGGCTGACCAGCCTGGAGGAACAGCTGCGGCTGGACGAATCCGACTGCGTGCAGGCCGTGCGGGATATCGTCGCCATGTATTTCGATTTCCTCAGCCGCGACCAGCATTTCGTCAAGCTCGTTCTGTGGGAAAACCTCAACGAGGCCCGGTATATCCAGGGCTCCGACGTGCAGCCCATCAAGGACCACGCCGTGGGGAAAATCCGCCGGGTGCTGGAAGCGGGCATACGCCGGGGGGTGTTCCGGGTGGACGTGGACATCGAGGAGACTATTCTGTCGCTGAATATGTTCGCATTTTCGTATTTTTCCAACATCCACACCATGACGCTGCTGATGCACGACAACTTCTTCAGCCCGGCGCGGATTCAAAAACGGGCGGATTACGTGGCGGGGCTGCTGCTGGATTCCATCGTAAAGAAAGATCAATAAAAATGAAGCAACGCAAGTATTTCGATGTCCACGGCGTTGTGGGCAGGCACAGCAAGCCGCCCGCGCGGCTGCCATATTTGCCGCAATCATTGTGAGAAGATATGAGCAGCGTGCGCGTACATGCCGACGCTGATCAAAGCCTTCCGGGACGCGGGCATCCGCGTAATACATATCGAAGACGGGGATTATGTACACAAATACGAAGAATATCGGCAGACGATGAAGCTGATCAAGGGCAAGCTTCCGAAAGCGGAGGAGCACCCCCGTCCCGCGCAGGACAAAACATACGAAGAGTTGCGTAAATTCCGTATCGCCCATGTAAGCCCCGGCGCAGAGAATGACGCGGACATGTACGCATCCTGTGGGATTCGGGACATTCACCCCAGCGTCAGTCCGCTGCCGGGGGAATACATGGTCCCCGGACAGATGAATTACAGGCGGTGTGCGACCTGCACGGCATCAATCATTTGATTTACGCGGGCTTTGCGATCAATTACTGCCTGCTGATGGAGTCGGCGGGCATGCTGGACATGAGCCGCCGGGGCTTTCTC
>Ga0123353_10015776_pt1 | contig 11001 bp, 9 predicted proteins | sample TergutLab28metaG_3_FD_92763 | JGI IMG/M metagenome (GOLD analysis project Ga0123353, IMG submission 92763) | Labiotermes labralis P3 segment gut microbial communities from Petit-Saut dam, French Guiana - Lab288 P3 | ecosystem: Host-associated > Arthropoda: Insects > Digestive system > Gut ... | reverse complement strand
TCGGTACCACACTCAGAACGCAATACTTAGCGACCGAATAAAGTGCGCAACACTTAGCGACCGAAAAAAGTACGCAACATATTGCGGCTGAATAAAGTGCACAACATATTGCGGCTGAATAAAGTGCCCAATACTTAGCGACCGAATAAAGTGCCCAACACACGACGGCTGAATAAAGTGCGCAATATATTGCGGCTGAATAAAGTGCCCAACACACGACGGCTGAATAAAGTGCGCAATACTTAGCGACCGAAGAAAGTGCACAACACTTAGCGACCGAATAAAGTGCGCAATACTTTGCGACCTAATAGCAAAAAAATAGTGTAACAATTTCTTAACACTCTTGTAATAAATCCATAACAACCTTGCCATACCTTTGCCGAAAAAGTTTTTTATGCGTCTGATATTGGAAAAGGTTGTAGAAGGGCTGTTCAAGTTTTGCGGAAGCATCACCATCATTGTAATTGTGATGATTACACTATTTCTGTTTAAAGAGGGAGCGGGATTGTTCAGCAGTTCGGTAGTTGAAAACGGATATGTGCTGTGCCTTCATCCGACCAATAAGGTGGAGCGCCTCTCATCGTTTCAAATTAAGGAAATATTTGATTATGAGATTGAAAACTGGAAAGATGTTGGGGGTGATGACGTCGAAATCAGATTGTTTCGTTTCGAAGAGCTCTTTAACCTCTATTCTGATGAGGAGTTGGGGGAAGAGTATGCGTTGTTGCCGGAAAGATTGGCAGATGAGATAGAAAAGGAGGAAGGCATCATCGCCTTTGTTCCCCAAAGATTTGTGCTTCAAGAGAGCGATAAGCTGAAAGTATTACAAACAGGGGCAATCTCGCTCAACGACTTCTTTAATGGAAGAGAGTGGATGCCCACTTCGACACCTTCTGCTCAATTCGGTGCACTGCCTCTGATTCTGGGAACGTTGTGGGTCAGTTTTTTCGCCATTCTCATCGCTTTGCCGTTAGGAATGGGTGTTGCTGTATATATGTCTGAACTTGCCGGCAAACGCATCCGCGGGGTGATGAAACCCGCTATCGAGTTGTTGGCAGGGATACCATCGGTAGTCTATGGCTTCTTCGGGTTGATTGTGCTTGTACCCCTTATTCAAAAGGTGTTCAACCTACCTGTGGGTGAAACGGCTTTTGCCGGAAGCGTAGTCTTAGCCATCATGGCCCTTCCCACCATCATCACTGTTGCCGAGGACGCCATGCGGAGTACGCCCATTACCATGCGCGAAGCGAGCCTGTCGTTGGGCGCTAATCAATGGCAAACTATTTACAGAGTGGTTATTCCTTATGCTTCGTCCGGAATATCGGCAGCCATTATTCTGGGAATCGGTCGCGCTATAGGAGAAACGATGGCCGTTCTGATGGTGACAGGAAATGCAGCCGTCATGCCCTCATCTCTTTTTGAACCCATTCGAACCATTCCTGCCACCATTGCTGCCGAGTTGGGGGAAGCTCCAATGAAGGGAACGCACTATAAAGCGCTTTTCTTATTGGGTTGTATCCTGTTTATCATAACGTTGTCGATGAGTATATTGGCAGAAATGATGTCAAAAAAACAACAAAACAAGGGGATTTAAATTATGTCAAAAGAAGTTAATCAAAAAATTGCATTCACTGTTATCAAGTTGCTTGGGGTGGTGGTTATTGGGGTTTTGGTGTGGATACAGGGGTTTATCATCGTCAATGGTATTGGCGTGATTAGTTGGGAGTTCTTGACGCAACCGCCCACCGAAGGAATGACTTCCGGTGGCATCTTTCCCGCGATCGTGGGGACAATGTGTTTGGTAACGGGCAGTATGATTTTTGCCTTTCCGTTAGGCGCTATGGCCGGAATTTACATGAATGAATATACCTCCAATAACTTATTCGTCAAAATAATACGTGTTGTTACCAACAATCTGAGCGGAATACCCTCCATTGTGTTTGGGCTGTTTGGCATGACTTTGTTTGTCAACACGCTTGGATTTGGCGATTCCATTTTGGCAGGCTCGCTCACGTTGGGATTGTTGGTGCTTCCGATTGTGATACGCACCACGGAAGAGGCGTTGAAAGCCATTCCTGACTCCTATCGTTCAGGAAGTTTAGCGTTGGGCGCCACCAAACTTCAAACCATTTATCGTGTAATCCTGCCCTCGGCTTTTCCCAACATCATTACCGGACTAATCCTCTCCATCGGTCGTGTCTCCGGCGAAACGGCGCCCATCCTCTTTACGGTAGCCGCCTATTTTCTGCCCAAATTGCCCACCTCTATTTTCGACCAAGTGATGGCCCTACCCTATCACCTCTATGTGATTGCCACCAGCGGAACCAACATTGAGGCCTCCCGCCCCATTGCCTTTGGCACGGCATTGGTTTTAATAACGATTGTGTTTATAATGAACACAATAGCAACATTAATTAGACGTAAATTAAATAGATAATCATGCTCGAAGCAAAAAATGTAGATTTTTATTACGGTGATTTTCATGCACTAAAAAATGTAAGTTTATTTATTGAACCTAACACGGTTACTGCATTTATTGGCCCTTCCGGATGTGGAAAATCAACGTTCCTGCGCCTGTTCAATCGGATGAACGATTTGATAGATGATACACGCCTTACCGGTCAATGTCTGATCAATGGTCGCGATATTTATGACAAATCGGCCAAGGTTGACCAACTCAGAAAAGAGGTGGGGATGGTTTTTCAAAAGCCCAATCCATTTCCCAAATCGATCTTTGAAAATGTGGCTTATGGATTGCGAGTCAATGGTATAAATAACAAACGTACGCTTGAAGAGACGGTTGAGAAGAGCCTTTGTCAAGCCGCGCTGTGGGACGAAGTGAAAGACAAACTGAAAAAATCGGCCTTTGAGTTGTCGGGAGGCCAACAACAACGTTTGTGCATTGCCCGCGCCCTCGCCATTTCGCCCTCTGTCCTGTTGATGGATGAGCCTGCCTCGGCTTTGGACCCCATCTCAACGGCAAAAATAGAGGAGTTGATCTATGAGTTGAAAAAGGCCTACACCATCGTCATTGTAACGCACAATATGCAGCAGGCTGCCCGCATCAGCGACAAAACGGGCTTTTTTATGTTAGGCGTTATGGTTGAATACAATAATACAAAAAAGATATTCCTGAATCCCGACAGGGAAGAGACCCAGAACTATGTAACAGGAAGATTTGGATAAAAATTCTTAACTTTGAAACAAAAATGAAACACTCCGAAAATGAGATGCAATCTCTGAAAGAAGAGATCAGCCAAATGTGGAAATTAGTGATTTCTCAATTGGAGAAAGCAAAACAGTCGTACCTGAACAACGACATTGAGGTTGCCCGCGAGATCATTAGCCGCGAAAAGCGCGTGGACGCTTATGAGTTAAAAATCGACAGCGACTGCGAAAATTTTATAGCGCTGTTCAGTCCGGTTGCGGTGGACTTGCGGTTGGCGCTCTCCATCATCAAGTTCAGCATCACGCTGGAGCGCATCGCCGATTTTACTAAAGGAATTGCCTGTCATGTTATTGAAGACGACTGCGAAAAACTTGGAGCCTCATTGATAGAGGAGTTGCAAATCGAAAAGATGTTTGATACCGTCATCTCCATGCTTTCGGACGGATTTGTGGCCTTCGAGTCAGAGAATACCAAAATATCGGGCAAAATATTGGCCAAAGATGCGGAGGTGGACGATATTTACCGTAAATCTATTAAGATACTGAGCGCTTATCTTCAGGAAAACAGTGCCCACATTCCTTGCGGACTTAGGACGCTGCTCTTCATCCGAAAATTGGAACGTATTGGCGACCATTGCAGCAACCTTGTAGAAGAAATCGTCTTTTATGTTGACGCAAAAGTGTTGAAACATAGTGGAAAAAAGAAATAAAAAAGGCAACCATGGACGCTAAAATACTCATCGTGGATGACGACCGGAATATCTGTGAAATTCTCGAGTTTAACCTCAAAAACGAGGGCTTTGATGTGGAATGTGCCTTTTCGGCCGAAGAGGCCTTGAAAAAACGTATGGACGATATTTCGCTCATTCTTCTTGACGTAATGATGGGCGGGATGTCCGGATACAACATGGCCGAAAGGCTGCGGGCAAAAGGCAATCACATCCCCATCATCTTTTTGACTGCAAAAGACACCGAAAACGATATGCTTACCGGTTTTTCGGTAGGTGGAGACGACTACATATCCAAGCCATTTTCCATTAAAGAGGTTATTGCAAGGGTAAAAGCTATCATCAAGCGAGTCGATCAACCACAACTGCACTTGCCCGCTAAAACGAAGCTCGTGTTCGACGATTTTGTGATAGATTTCATTTCAAAAGAGTTGATTTTAAAAGATAAGCACATCAAACTAACCAAAACTGAGTTTGAACTGCTTGTTTTGCTTGCCGATCATCCTGAAAAATTGTTCTCACGCGAAACGATTATTGACCATGTATGGAAGGAAACACCCTATATTACAGTAAGAACAGTGGATGTCCATATTACGAGGTTGCGGAAAAAAATGGGTGAGTATGCCTCTATGATTGTGAGCCGCCCCGGCTACGGATACCGATTTATTTGTCATTCTTAATTCCCTTTTCTCTTAATTGTTAATTGTTAATTGTTAATTCTTAATATAGTGAACATAAGTTATAAACAACGATTATTTCTCTATTTCGCGCTCATTTTTACCGGTTTTACCCTTTGCTTATTTGTGTTGGAGCGCTCCCGTGAGAAAAGGTTCAAAACTGAGGCATTCGAACAAAGGCTCGACGCTTCTACCGAAATGATCTATCTGTTCCTGCGAAACAACAACCAACGGATGGAAGCATTAGACAGCCTTATACGGCATTTTCCTCAAAACATCCGCGTTACTCTAATTGACAAACAGGGTTTTGTACAATACGACAACACCATTGACGACGTCGCACAACTTGATAACCACTCCGAGCGTCCCGAAATCAAACAGGCATCCATAAAAGGGAACGGAACCCATATTCGGCTCTCTGCGTCCAATAACCTCGAATACTTCTATTATGCCCGCAGGTTTGGAGATCGGTACATTCGTGTAGCATTGCCATATAATATTCAAATCCGGCGTTTTTTAGAAACCGATAAAACCATTCTCCTCTATATTGTCCTGTTGACAGCCGCCATGCTTTTGTTGATGAATTTCGTCACCGGCCGTTTTGGAAAATCGATTAGGCAACTTCGGGATTTTGTGGCCACTTCCAACATAAATGAACCTCAAGGCTTTCTCTTTCCACATGACGAGCTGGGCGAAATCGGCGCAAAGATTACAGATCAATTCAGGCTGCTAAGCGAAAGCAAAAAGAGGATTGTTTTGGAGCGCGAAAAACTGTTGCAACACGTCCACAGTTCCGAAGAGGGAATCTGTTTTTATGGTTCCGATCGAAAAGTTGAATTTTTCAACGGTCTTTTCATTCAATACCTCAATACGATTGCCGAAGAGCCTGAAAGTAACTTGTCTGTCGTTTTTTCAGACAGCGCTTTTGACGAGATGAACCATTTCTTGACGGAAAAAAGCGAGAATTATTTTGAGACCCAAATCCGTCGTCAGGGAAAAACCTTTTCATTGCGTGTGAACCTCTTTGAAGATGGCGGTTTTGAACTCATTTTGAACGATATCACCAATCAAGAGAAGATGCGCCTGCTCAAGCAAGAGATAACGGGAAACATTGCACACGAACTTCGCACACCCGTCACCACCATTCGCGGATATTTGGAGACCATAATGGAACAGCCATTGGATGAGGAGAAAAAGAAACTTTTCATCTCGCGGGCATACCGGCAAACCTTGATTTTATCGGAACTGATTCAAGATACGAGCATGATTACGCAAATGGAAGAGGCGCCGCACTCATTCAGGATTGATGACGTCAATATTGTTCACCTGCTTCAAACACTCAAAGAAGATCTTGCGCCGTCGCTTCAGGATAAAAAGATTGATATGCAGTGGAAAATTCCTGACGATTTGACCATCATGGGAAATCAAAATCTGCTCTATGCCATTTTCCGTAACCTCACCGACAATGTGATCCGGTATGCAGGCGAAAACACCAAGATTCGGATAAGCAGATATAACGAAGATAACGATTTTTGCTACTTTCTGTTTTATGATACCGGCACAGGCATTCCCGAAGAGAATCATCTGAATCGTCTTTTTGAACGCTTTTACAGAATTGGCGAAGGCCGTACCCGCGATACGGGAGGCTCGGGGTTGGGACTCTCCATCGTCAAAAACGCAGTCGCTTTTCATAAGGGAACCATCTCGGTGAAAAACAGAAAAGAGGGAGGATTAGAGTTTCTATTCAAAATTGCACGCACTAAATCTTAACCATATTGTAGTTAATTGGTAATACCCCTGTAATAACTACCTCCTACTTTTGTCACCAACTTACAAAAGTAACTATTCATTCTAAAACTCAAAAAAATGTACAAAAGTATCAAACACCTTTTGATTGCCTCTCTTCTTTTGGTGGGCAGCAGTATGGTAAAAGCTCAGGATCTTTCTGAAAAGGAGGAACTTGACTCGAAGATTTCAACCCTTGAAAATGCAGTTAGATTACTCCAGAAATTCAAAGTATCGGGCTACATTCAGGCGCAGTATCAATACGCGCAAACAGATGCCGATGGGAACAATTTTAAATTGGCAAAGGGGCGAAATGCCTACGAGGCAGCCGAGTTGAGTGGTTTTGGACGCTTTGGTATTCGCCGTGGACGTATTAAATTCACCTACGAAGAGGGGATTGCTTCCGGTGTGGTTCAAATTGATGTGACCGATAAAGGTATTGACGATAACGGCAGGAATGTGGTGATGTTTAAGGATGTATATATGCAGATAAAAGACCCTTGGACTAAAACCAATCTGATAAAGGTGGGAATTTTCGACCGTCCCTTCGGCTACGAAATCGCCTACTCCTCTTCGCGGCGCGAATCACCTGAAAGAGCACGCATTTTTCAAACGCTTTTCCCCGATGAACGCGATATGGGCGTGGCCATCACCTTGCAACCCGCGGCTTCCTCACCATTAAAGATTTTTAAATTAGAAGCCGGCTTATTCGCCGGGAACGGTATTAAACCTCAAATCAGTAATAAGATGGACTTCATCGGACACTTGACCGTAACCAAACAGGTTGGATTCAATACCGTGATTTCCGGAGGAGTGTCGGCCTATTTGGGTGGCATATTGCATACCGGCAATCCCGAAATCTATGAAATGACCAACAACCAATGGACGATGCAAAGTGATGCTCAAAGTAACATCGGCAAATATGCTAAACGTCAATATATTGGATTAGACATTCAAATTCACACAATGACCCCTGTGGGGCTGACCCAATTGAGGGGCGAGTATATCTTTGGCGAACATGCACAAAATGCAGCCGGAAGTTGGAACTACAAATTTACTGCAATTCAATCAGGTCCAATTTATTTGCGTAAAATCAACGGAGGCTACGTGATGTTTACTCAAGATTTGGGCACCTCCCCTTTTACTGCCGCACTTAAATACGATTGGTACAACCCGAATAGGGAAATATCGGGCAATGACATTGGGGCAACTTCGGCAACAGGAGTGAACGATATTACCAAATCTAACATTGGTCTTGGGCTTTATTGGCGCGTGAATCCGGCGCTCAGGCTCACTGCCTATTATGACATTGTTGGCAACGAAACTACTAATCAATTGTCAGATACAAAAGATGATAGCGGAAAAATCACTGCTTATGGATGGGGTGAAAAACGGAAAGCCGATCTATTCACCTTACGGTTGCAATATAAATTTTAACGAATCAATTTGAAAATCAATATTTATCTATTAAACAACAATAACCATGAAATCAATTATGATCACGATTGCCATTCTGGCAAGCACATCCGGGGCACTCTTTGCCCAAAAAATCAAAGGATCGGACACTTGTCTTCCACTGTCACAACAGGAGGCTGAGTCGTTTATGAAAGCAAAAAGCGGAACTTCTGTCACGGTAACCGGCGGAGGCAGCGGCGTTGGCATCGCAGCATTGATAGAGGGAACAACCGATATTGCCCAATCATCGCGAAAAATCAAGTTTGACGAGCGTCAAAAGATGCAGGAAGGAGGTAAAACCGCAAAAGAGGTGATCATTGCCTACGATGCCCTTGCCATTGTGGTTCACCCGCAAAACAAAGTGTCCAACCTTACCCGCGAACAACTTGAAGGCATCTTCACGGGCAAAATCAAAAATTGGAAAGAGGTTGGTGGCGATGACCTTGCCGTTATCCCATACGCACGTGAGACCTCATCAGGAACATACGAGTTCATTAAAGAGTATGTATTGCTCAACAGGAACTATATGAACGGAATCATGAGTATGCCGGCAACAGGCGCAATCATTCAGTCAGTTAGCCAAACCAAAGGCGCCATCGGATATGTGGGACTTGCCTACCTCAATCCCAACGTAAAAGCCATCCATATCTCCTACGACAAAGGAAAAACATACATTGAACCCTCGGCAGCCAACGCCAAGAACGAAACATACCCCATCGTACGCCCGTTGTACTACTACTACTCCTCCAAATCGGAATCAATTGTAAAACCATTTATCGACTTTGTACTTTCCAATGAGGGACAAAAGATTGTAGCCGACATCGGATTCGTCACAGTCAAATAAGAGGAAAATAAAGGCTAAATTTAGTCAAGTGTCCGGGTATCGACTGCACCTGAATACGTCCTCCGTGGGCACGCATGATTTGGCGTGCAATGCTCAAACCAATACCGGAACCATTGCTTCTGGTGGTAAAGAAAGGGATAAAGATTTGATTGACCAATTCAGGCGCTACTCCCTGCCCATTGTCGGAAACCTCAATCAGTGCGTCTCTTTCGGGTGTCTTTTGATAGCTCAAACAGATTTTTCCGTGTTGCATATCGGCGCTTTCAATGGATTGGATGGCATTTTTAACCAAGTTAATCATCACTTGTCCAAGCAGACTGCTGTCTGCGTAAAGGGGAGGAGCATCGGAGGCAATGTCAATATTGATTTGCACTTGATTAAAATAGGGAAATTGGCTGCACAGCAAAATTATCCCGTTAAAGAAATCGGAACAGTCCAAAAACTCTTTCCGCGGCGTGGGAATACGCAACAGTTGCTGGTAAGACCCAACAAAAGATAAGAGGCCCTTTCCCGTTTCGTTAATAACCAGTAATCCATAGACGATGTCCTCTTTTAGGGTTGGGGCCGATTCGGGGTCTTTCAGAAGTTGTAAAAGACTATCACTAAGGGATGTGATCGGTGTAATAGAGTTCATGATTTCGTGAGACAGGATGCGGAAGAGTTTAACCCAAATTTCCATCTCCTGTTCGTCTAAAAGTTGTTTGATATCGTTAATTACGAATAGTTTGAATGCCTTTCCCCTTAGAACGATAAAGGAAGCCTGCACCAACAACTCAAGGCGTTCTTTTTCATTGAAAACAACTACTTTATGCTGCTCTCCGGAGCGAATCGTTTGGAGGGTGTCATAGAGTTCAGGCGCAACGGATTCCAATTGAATGAGGTGGGTAAAGATTTCTCTGCCTATAAGTGTAAGCACGCCTTGATTTGCCTGTACCACATGTCCTGTTTCGTTGACCAACAAAACGCCCGAATTGATTTTGGCGAGTAAAACCTCAAAATACCTTTCCTGTTCCTGCATGGCGAGTTGCCTTTGCTGCATCACCTCCTTGACGCGGTTCAATTGCCGGCTCAAATCGGAAGAACTACTCCATATCTTTTTGTTTGATGGAAAGCGGAATGCGTAGTCATTGCTTGATATGGCATCTATAAAGTAGTCTATCTTTTTGTGAATGTGTTTGATAGATTTAAACAATACCATAGCAGGCAGGAACATGACCGCAAAACACCCAATGGCTGCTCCGTAATGTTCCAAATGAAATAGATGAAAGCCTGCCGCACAGCAGCAAACAATAGCGGCTATGAGCAGGGTAACTTTATAGGGAAAAGATCTGTCCATAGTCGGCTAAATATCATATTTTCTCATTTTGTTGTAAAGGGTCTGGCGGGTAATTCCCAACTTGGCCGCAGTGGCGGAAAGGTTGCCATTGTGTTGTTTCAGCGCTTTTTGAATCATCCTGCGCTCCATTTCTTCTAATGTTTCACCCTCAACTCCTGCCTGTAAAGGGGTGTGGACGCTTGCGGGGGAGAGAAGAAAATCGGAGATGGCGAGTGTGTTGCCGTTGGATAAGATGACCGCTTTTTCGATGGTATGCTGTAGTTCACGAACATTGCCCGGCCAGATATATGCGCAGAGACGCTTCTTTGCATGGCTATCTATGGTGAGCGCTCCTTTGCCATATTTGGTTCCATATTGTTTGAGAAAATGTTCAGCCAAAGGAACAATATCTTCTTGACGTGCCCGGAGCGGGGGTATGGCAATTTCAATAGTATTGATTCGATACAAAAGGTCTTCCCTAAAGAGTCCCTGAGCCGTCAGTCCCCTCAAATCTTTATTGGTGGCGCAAATCAGCCTGATGTCAATGGGTGTTGACCGGGTGGAGCCGATGCGGGTGATTTGTCGGTTTTGGATGGCTGCCAACAGTTTGGCTTGTAACGGGTAACTCAGGTTCCCAATTTCGTCTAAAAAGAGGGTGCCTTTATGGGCTGCCTCAAATTTTCCTGCGCGGTCTTCCTTGGCGTCGGTAAAACTTCCCTTGAGGTATCCAAAAAGCTCGCTTTCAAAGAGCGTTTCACTCACGGCGCCCATATCGACTGTCACCATAATCTCTTTACTGCGGATTGATAGCTGGTGTAACTCCCTTGCAATAACCTCTTTGCCGCATCCGTTTTCTCCGGTAATCAATATATTGGCCTGAGTAGCGGCCACCTGTTTTACAGTTTGGAGCACCTGATGCATTGCCGGGGAAGCGCCCCAAATCACCTCATATTCGGGATTAAAAGCCCCCTTTAGCGCGGTGGTGCGCTCTTTTAGTTGTTTCACTTCGGCTTTGGAATAGCGCAGTTG
>Ga0123353_10015775_pt1 | contig 11001 bp, 4 predicted proteins | sample TergutLab28metaG_3_FD_92763 | JGI IMG/M metagenome (GOLD analysis project Ga0123353, IMG submission 92763) | Labiotermes labralis P3 segment gut microbial communities from Petit-Saut dam, French Guiana - Lab288 P3 | ecosystem: Host-associated > Arthropoda: Insects > Digestive system > Gut ... | reverse complement strand
TTAAGAATGGTTGAATGAATGAATGAATGAATGAATGTGTCAATCAATGAGTGAGCAAGTTAGTGAGTGAGTCCAGTCAGTCTTAAAATAAACACACTCAAGTCCTGTGCCTCAACTTACACACAGATCTCATGAGTTATTATTGTAGTGCTACTTGAAATTTGTCATTTTGCGTGTCCTTGGGTTTTCTGCCTGAGTGGGGAGACAAATGAAATAATAACTTTAGTTGAAATTATGTATGTTCGTTCACTGTACTATTACTGCACTACATCCAGTATGATATACTATCATAACATTAACATAAGGCTACCATACATCCCTGCTTTCCCTGGACATGTAATCTTTTTTGACCCCAAAATTTCCACCCAGGCAATTTTTTTTTAATTTGTAGAATATGGTTTTTGGACTTATTTTTCAAGGCTTTTTCATATTGTAATGGTACTGAAAGGACAAAAAAATTACATTTTTTAAGAAGTACATAATTATTTTACATTAGCATTGTCTGAGCCAAAAAATAAAAACCGTAGTTAACCTTCAGTGTGTCTCGGAAAACTTCGGAGCTGAAATTCTGAATAACCTATAACTCTGTGAAGAACTCACTTAAAGAATGTCACATTCAGAATTTCATAATTTAACCAACTCCTAGCAGAGAAATGTGGAGGAGTTTTACACAATAAAATTGTGACTGTTTATATGTTCACATTTTTGTCTGTCTTTTGCTGATATGTCCTAGTTTTTATGCAAGATACATGAGAAATGTCCTCTTTTCTTGTGATGGATATATGGTAACCCTAAGTAACATCACTCATGAAAATGGATGTTTTAAAGTTACTGTGGTTTACTTTGCTTATTTCCATTCAGTAATGTCACAGAATAATGTAGGACACTTGGTAATAGAGAGGACCAAAGTACAGTTGTTAGAATAATGGCAGACATTTAAAGGAGGAGATCTTGTGAAGCATGATTTAATAAGTTTAACTTTGCCTGGCACTGAATGCATACTCTCATAACATCAGTTGTTGTACACAACACAGAAATGTTTCAGACAAATCCAGATTTTCATGATACAATGCCAGGGCATAAGTATGACCTCCATATCCCAAAAGTAACTTTCATCATTACTGGCAAGGAAATTTACTTTACAGAAACTAATTTCTTCAGTAGATTTTCCACACCCATCCAGACCGGCCCTGAGGCTCACCCAGCCTTCTGTACAATGGGTAAAGGGTCTTTTCTGGGGCATGGCATTGACCAAACACCCCCATCTAGCACCGAGGTTAAGGAAAGAGTAGAGTTATACCTCTACTCCCACTCTGGGCCTTCGTGGCCTGTTCGAGGGTGAACTGTACCTTTACCTTTACCTTTAAGTTCTTCAGTAACCTTCCATTTACCATAAAAAGTTAGTCAAGAGATAAACATCTTTTAGTTAGCATTTGAAGATGTTTTCTGTGAAATATCCATGTAAATGGTTCCTTAGAACTAGTTATGTATTTACATTTATATTTTTATTAAATGCCATATTCTGTAATCTCTTTGTAGCCACCTGAAGCATCTTTGAAATGTGAGCAAATTATAATTCTTTGATTCTGGTTTGCTGTGCTCCCAGAACTTATTTTGTGTATTGTTTAAAATGCTGATCAGTTGAATGTACACTGAATTTATTTTTAAATGAAGTATTGATTGTAATGTACAGACAATAATGATGTTTGTGCTGTCAGTAGTTTTTAGCTTTTAGTTTGTTTTCACTCCAAATGCCATTTTTAAGATTTAATGGTAAACATTTTTTAAATATTACATTGACAAGACATATCATTTTAAATTTTGCAGAATATAAGTATAAAATGGGCATTCAAGATCTCTCTTTTGTTTGGATTGACATCCATATTCTTTGAATATGAAAATTTTCCATCCTTTTTTGATGTTTCAGTGATCTTCCCTGTTGTGTTTTCTAGGATGTGACACCATGTAGTCTAGTAGGTGGTACCAACTTTTTGAGGTACACAGCTCTTCTGTCTTGTGATGGTATCACAAGTTTACAGAATTATAGCAGAGCTTTCTTATACTGTCTCCAAAGCTACATTTTTCTTACATATGTTTTGGAACATAGGCAATTTTCTTTGAATACAAGCTTCTTCACTAAGAGCTACATGATAGTCCTGGTAATTAAAATTCACTTTGTCTCCAATTATTTGTTCATTCATTACAATTGTAGCTTTTATAGGCTGCTCTGTTAGACAGGATTTTGTCATCTTCTAGGAACGGATGGCTGCCTTGTGTTCTGTGCTGGACAAGTTTCTTCCTCATAGCTGTTCATACATTAGGCCAGAAGGAGGTTACTTTGTGTGGATAACGCTCCCAGAATATGCGGACATGAATGTGTTTGTTCCATGGTGCCAGGAAAAGTACAAATTGTCAGCAATTCCAGGCAGCAAATTCTCACTCAATGGCACATGCAGAAACCATCTGAGACTTGCAGTTGCTTTTCACAGCAAGGAAACACTAGTAGAAGCTGCAGAGAAGCTTTGTATAGCACTTGTAGAGTTCCTGAATGCAGATAAATAGTGACTGGGTGTCTTACTCTTTACGCCTCATTACAGTTTTGACTATTGCAAGGTCAAACAGTTACTGCAGAACTCTTGAGTCATTCGCCTCTTTGAGGTAATCATATAAATATACAGTGTGTTCGAAAAGAAATGCAGTCCATGGGGAATGCATATATCATTGCACCCCATGGGTTTTCTTCCTGTTTCAGCAAAAATGGTGTTAAGACTTCAAGAGAGAATATTAATTGTTCAAAGTTACATCCTTTTCTGTTTATGGGGATTTTTAAAGAACATTGTGCTTTCAAATCACTGTCATACACTGGAAGAGTTACAGGTCAACATTAATGTGTACTAGATGGCATATCACACACATCAGACCTTTAAAATAAGTGTTGGCTAAAACGATTTGTGATGTGCACGTACATTCAAATCATAATGGCCATTCTCCTTAGATTGTATTTCTGTTTGAACATTGTTGTTGCTAGGTCCAATGAGGAGCTAATATTCAAAGCCTATTGTATATAGGTCTCATCACTAGTTAAATTCTATGACTTTTTGAGAAATGTTTAAATATTTAAATTCCATGCCTTCTAAACATGATCTGCCAGTCAGATCTCAGTAACAAAATATAATTGCCATTACATGATGTAAAGAAGCACGAGAATGAGCAATGGGAATTATTACAGTACATACAGAATATAAAATAAACTGTGTTTGATTGTATTTTATGCTTCATTATGTATGAAATGATTGATAATTTCTGTCAGCTGAATTTCTGAAACATAAAATCTGAGTTACATAACAGTGTGTGTAAGAGAATGTCTATGTAAGTCAGGAAGTATCTGTACTGAAAATGATTTGAATAAGTAAATCAGCTTACATGTACAACATATTTATTGTGCGATTATAATCCTTGATAAGAAATATGTGGTTTATATTCAATTGCAGTATCCAGACCCTGTCAAGTTTGACAACTAGACATATAAATACATGACAAATATTGATATGAAAAACAACTTCAAATATATTAGATATGCCTCAAGAACAGGAAATGTGCAGAATGTCAATACCATAAATTGTTGTTGAATCCACAATAAATCTCACACCTCTATACAGAAAACTGCATAGTAGTGAAACCTATGTGAAACATTATTTAGGTTTTACATATTATTATTGTACTTTGGTATTTCATTTCTCATATTTTGACTGTCGGTGACAGTCAATTAAATGTACTGGAAGAAATGATATATCATACAACTAATGAACGTGAAACTCTAAACCATCTACTGAATAGACCATAGAACATTTTTAAAGCGGCTGAAGTATGATTGAAAGATAAGGAAACAGAGAATATACATCAGGATTCCTTTTGAATTTTAACATATGTTCAAAGTGGAATTCATCCACATCAATCAATATTGCATTTATTTGAATTTGAAGACTAGTTGCTCTGTAATCAAAAGATCTCAGAAATTGATAAAAAGTTATGACAGGTTAGCCAGTTTTTCTACTTTCTTTAGTTTTCTTCAGAAATTCTGAATTGTTTATTCACAAAATTCTACTTTAGTTACCTTTAAAAAGAGACCTTTATACAGTGAGTGACTCTTCTGAACATGTGGTTATTAATTTTGTGTACCTAAAAATCATAGTCCTTGAACATGAAAATCAAGGATGAGAAACCTGGATCATGACAGAAGTCACTAAATGTTTCATCCATGATAAAAATTGTGAAGAACTTTCATTTTAGTAATAAGGCTACAAAAAATTACCATTCATTGAATAATGGAGCTGCATATATCAGACCCCACTTCAGTCCACACTCCATACAATAATCTCCTGATTTCTCCTTGATTATGAAATATTTTACACTTATAACTGCTCTCTATCAGGGTCAAATGGGATGGTCTCAACAAAAGGCGCTTTAGCAGTTAAAATACAAACAACACAACCTCAATGTGTTAAGTAAGAGTGCCAACATTTTCTCAAATTATTATATAATTTTATGTTATACATATTTCCACAATCTCATCCTCATGGAGCTGCCACTGTTTCTTATATTATTAACATATTCATATGCTACATATAAACATTAATTCCAAAACTGAGGTCATTAAACAAAAATAAATGTAGAGGAACTTTGATCTCATTGAATGTGAAGATGAAAAAAATATGTTAGACAGGTACAAGATGTAGGTAAAGTACAGTTGGCTTGGAGATAGAAATGCTAGAGCAAACTTGAATCTCTTTGCAGTATGTAAAGTGGAATTCAAGTGTTCATGGTTAGCCCCATATATCCTGCTCACTTTTGTCCTTAAATCTGACCTTAGCAGTTGTACCTCATACTCTAGCTTCCATCACCAGTCACAGACAACAAACATTTATACTTCCCACAGGGGATGTACAGGAAATGCTCATATAAAATTTACAAGGGCAACTTTACCACATAAGGATAAAGAAGGAACCAGATTTACCTCAAGCACCCATAATATGTTGAGAAAGAAGCATATTGTATTGTGTATCTGACTGACACCATTAGAGACTGCTGGGATATAGAATTAAACATCTCCTGTATGTATGTATGTGTAAACAGTTGTTTTAAATGTGAACAATACAGCAGACCTGTGCAAAATGAGTGTTGTCTGAAATTTATAAAGGGATAGTCACTGGGTCTCACCAACCAATTTATACTGTTAAAATTCAGAATTATGGAGTGATTCTTTCCAAAATATGAGGTTCCCACAGCAGTGTTTCTGAAGATTGAGGTCTAGTGGGATATGACACTCCATCAATGGGCAACTAGTTCCCCATGTTTTAAAGGCACTACTTTGCATTGAAACATCAGGAACCAGTCACCTGAATCATAAATGACTCTTTGCTTTCTTATTGCAGATTGCATAAACTATTTTACTGGTAAGGCAAAAACTGTAGGGTAGAACTACAGACATGTCAACACTACATATGTAACTAGAATTTTAAAAGTAGCTTTTATACTTTTTTAAAAAGCAAAATAGATGTTCAGGCCTTCAGTAGAACAGGTTGGTGATAAAAGTGCACAGGCCAAGTTTTGTACACAAGGCTAGGAACAGACCACAGTGAAGAGTGTCCCACCTAACTGTTGCTATGCAGAGGAGCTGAGGGAAATCCTGCTTTGGCATCAAATACAGCCAGTGAACATGATGAAACATCACAGGTCTTAAGAAGAGAATATGGTAACGAAGTGTCTGAGGCCTAATAACTGGAGAATTATTAATGTAATTACAAACGTACTGTATGTTGTGTGGAATATGTGTTTATCAAGTGGGTTGTCTACAACACAAAACCAGTTTTTGTGTAAGCTTAAGAAAACTAACATTGCAGTATTGAAAGAAGTGGATGTATCCATACAATTTAAGAGTTATGTGCACTTTTTGTCTGTGATTAACTGTAGGTACAATAACTACATGGCTATAGAGATCTACAAACCTTTTCCAGCATAAAATTTGCTGAACATGAGTCTTAAAATAATGCTAACTTTGTAAAGTAAATGCAAGAATTGTCTTCTAGAAAGTTTTTAATGTGGGACAGAGGACAAAAATACAATTTACATTTTACAGCAATAAAACTCGCCTGTAAACAGCTGCATGAATCAATAATATGATTTTGAATGGATAAATATAAATATGAAAATTTTATGAGATGCTCCGTAAATTTCATTTCAAAGTTTTGTTGCCAATTATATAATTCTGATGTGAGAACAACATTCACGTAATGCACTGAAACAGATGTGACGTTTCTGTGCTGTGAACTATAAAAATATATAAAGTTTAATTACTGATTTTCCTACAAAATACATATTTTGGTATATATATATATATACACATTGTGTGTATACATTGTCATGCCCCTGAAGATAAATAGAGTATGTCAAATAGGAGCTTCACATTAGCTGGAACGGGTACCCGGTCATTGTTTACTACTACTACTACTACTATTACTACTACTACAAAAACTAAAGCTAATACAAATGCTGGCAAGAGTGTCACTAACCTGTGGCTAACATTGGACTTTTAGAATTGAAAATTAAGTACAAAACATGCCTCTGTTTTTACTCACTGATTCACATCCTAAAAATGTGGTTGAATGGACGTTATCAGTTGTATCACAGATGATGTTCATCAAAGACATTTAAAACCATTCTGCTTACGGCTAGCTCACATGTATTCTTGCATACAAGAATAAGAAGCAGGACACTTAACATATGAAAAGGGGAGATTAACATTAGAAGTCTGAAAGAGACTACAACAGGCTGTATAAAGTATGCCCCTGTACAGATGCAAGGTTTATGATTCTAGCTTTTAAGTAGTTGAACTCAAAGAAATTGTTCTAAGTTCAGTATTAACATGTTTATTTGGCTGGTATCTTTAAACCTGTCATTATGTTTGCCGTAAGGAATACACTTTTGCTTTCTTTTATACTCCAATTGCTATCCCATTCTACATCTAGTGTTCAGTTGTTGATTCTTTAATTTTTTTAATACAATAGACTCATTAAAATGAAATGTGACATTAGAGTATGTTGTCTTAATAAGTGACACTCTGAATGAATAAACTGTCTCTGTATGTTCTGCATAAAACTTTATTCCCCTTTAGCAGTGCTAATAATAGCTGTTTGTCATGTTTAGAAGCAAGAGAGAAACAGGGCTGTGTCAAAGGTGTGGCAATTGACCTCCACCCAGGGTGTAGGATGCAGCTTGAATAAATTGTAAACGAACGTAAACTTAATTTGGAATGTATGGCAAACAAATTTTCACCGAAAATCAAAGAAGCTAGACATTACCAAAACAGGTCAAATTATTAAGTCTCAATCTGTTTGTATATATGCATACATAGTTCATGAACTTCTGACAACCCTTCCCCTGTTTATATGATATATGCCATACTTCGTTACTAATCAGATGTATACTTTATACACGCATTTGGTAGGCATGGTTTGTGTTATTAAACTTGGGATGAACTGTTATAGTCTAATATTAATTTGACTGAATGAAACATGTGATGTAGAAAACTATAATTATGCTTGCCTTATGTTAACATCTGACCAGATCAGCCTGTAAACATTCTCCTTTAAAAGGTAGTGATATACATTTTATTTGCATGGTTAATATTAACACAGGTCAAACATCGCACTGGAAGAGCCTTAAAATAAGGGAGAGAGACTGCAAGAGACCTTCCATCCACATGCTTGTAAGGTGGCCAAAGAAAAATGTAAGCTTCTCCTCACCAGTGTAAATAAGCCAACAAAAAGGCAGCATATTTTTAAGGGACTATTTCTCTTGTATCCCTAATACAAATCTTACTTCAGGAAGTATTAAAGTATTTGATACATATTATACATTCTACAGATAATAAAAATTAAATTTAAAGTTCTTACAAACTTCAAACTAAACTTTACTGTAAATACAATTGAAGTTGTTATCAAAAGACATCTAACAGAAATACTTATCTATCATAGAGTATGATTCATCTGGCCAGTAACAGATCACACAATATACAAAGTGATGCATACTGCCTTTGGTTAACATCCTATAAAGTAAATTAAACTTTATCACTAGTTTCACTGCGATCACTACTGGCCAAACAAAGCAAATAACTACTCTTATCATTCAAACACAACACTTGAATGTAAGCTGTTTATAAGTAATCGCTTAAACTACTTTGCATCTTACTGTTACAGTTTTTAAACTTTCCTTGAATGTGTATCATACATTGTCCCTATATCTCAGTGGCATACTGTAAGGAAACCAACTCCCAACCAAGTCATGGACTTCTGACAGAAATTCTTGTTCTTATTAGCCTATTTATGATACCATGTATATACGCCACTCTTTTTCCACATGTGCACAAGTTCAAAGATTTAGACAGAATGTAGTATAAAATTTATGCCATTAGAGGCTACCCAAACCTTACTGTACTTTCTACATATCTACAATTGATAAAAACAACAGTGGATGAACAAACTTGAAGAGGTATGGATGACATTAGCACCATTTAAGCTAATGTGCTGAAATAATGCATATTCATAGGTAAAGGTAAAGCAGTCCCATTACAGGCCTGGACAGGACCAGAGGGTTCTTAGGAAGTTAAGGTTCTCAGATTTCGTGACAACGGCACAGGATGGTGGTAGGTTGTCAGACTTACGCACCTGCCACTTTACCCCCAGGAAATTCTCCTGGTGCTCATTTCAGTTAGAGGCTGGGTTGACCTCAGGGCCATAGTGCGATCAGAAGGATTTTATGTCAATGAAAAATCCACTGACACCAGCTGGGATCGAACCAGCGACCTTCCGATTTGTAGCACAGCACCTTAACCACTGTGCTACCACAGTCCCCGCATATTCATAGATCTTCGAAAAATATGCATATTCATAGTGCCAATACAACATTGAAAATGCACTGAAATTATGTTCAGCTTTCAAGTTAATGATGATACCTCATGAGGCAATGGAGCTTCGAACTTGAAACCTCGTGTGAAGATAATCATATACACCTTTACATGTCCGTTGTAAAATCTTCATTACTTACATAATACAACGGTGATGAGATTTGTGAAGCAAATGTTTACTAGGCTCACATGTTCTGCCTTGGACTCCTTGTTTAGTAAATATAAGCAATACAGAAGGTTCAGAAAGTACAGCAACAAAAATACATTTGGATACATTTGAATGCCCAACACAGTCCTGCTTGATGACAGCATGATAGCAAAATCAGTAGGAAGTCTGACTCCAAATTTTAAGGCATAGGATTTTCTTCATACTGGGAGTTTTTCTCTTTTTTCAGGGACAACTGTGAAGTCTACTCAACATGCTATCCAGTCAGTACTGGAGAGGCATTCTCTGAGGGCACAAGTGATTTCAGCTCTTGTGTACACCTTAACAATGATGTGGTTATACACAAAGATAACTTTAAATTAACTACTGTACACATTCAGAGGTCACATAGAAAATGTCAGTTTAACACTGCAATTCATCAAATGCCATAAATTTGGGTCTGATATTAACTTAAAAGGGTAACAGTACTTACAAATAACTGTTACATTGAAAGCACGGTTTGCAAAATTTTTACTTCAGAGTCAAAATTTCAGATTGTGAAAAATAAACACACTGCAAGAAAAACAGAAATTATCAGTTGCTGGTAAGGAGTTCGGTTTAGAAGTAAATACTGACAAAACTAAGCATACGTTGATGCCTAGTGAACAGAATGCTGGACAAAATCAGAACATGAAGAAAGCTAATAAATCATTTGAAAACATGGCAAAGTTCAAATACTTGGGAATAACAGTGACATATCAAAATTGTATGCATGAAGAAATTAAAAAGGACACTAAATTTAGAGAATGCCAGCTACAGTTTGGTCCAGAAGTTTTTTTTTTCTCTTCCTGTTTACTATTAAACATTAATAAAACTTCAGCTGTTTTTTTTTAATATCAGTCAATTTTAAATGATTCATGACCATGCACTGGTGATTTAGAATAAGAAATATGACCAACAAATGCATATACAGATAAGTAATTTTGGTCACATATCTCATAATTGATCTATCAAACAGGGACTAATTTTATAGTGGATATCTCACCCATCAAAGCAATCCGTCATACATCCATTAAACACAACAACATAATAAGGTATCAGAAATAAATTTCCAAAAAAATGGATGACATTGGTGCACCCATGGCTAGGTCTTCTACCTGAATGTACTGTAAATCTTCATATTGAAAATAGTTCTGGTGTGTTAGATTTTACAATACTTTATGCTTTGATTTAACTCTTCAATAAGGCAATTTTGATTACATATTAATTTGATAATTTCGAGTAATTCTTTATCAGGAGTATTCAAATACATGTTTATAATATCAAAGGAGACAAATTTTATATCTTTATTGTATGGGATTTCAAGGAGATCATTAATCTCATCACGCTCTTTACTTTCACAACGTGGGATTGTTTAATCTTAAACATTTCATGACTGTGCAATGATGCTTCACTATGAGAATAAAGCAACAAATGCATATGAAGATATGTGAATTTATTACATTATAAACGATGTAAACCTCCTACATGTTTCTGTCACCTTTTGTGGCCATCATCAGGGAGGTGTTTTCTGAAAGATATAATACAAAGACATCAAAACCATATATAAATATAAAATATTAAATTTTAAATATGTGATTCAAATAAATGTTTAAATATAAATATTTTATATATTAACAATCACATACTTAAAATGCGATATTTTATTTGATGTTTGTTGGACCATGCATCATTGTGATAACTGAAGAATAAAAACCAACTACGTGCCACTTATCATCAGGAGCTCGCGACTATAATGTTGATTACCACATTCGTTGTTTTGTTCTTGGTTTGCTGTATGTTGGAGGTTAGGTGCAGTTAGGCTGGAGTAGTGTCTGGGCTGCAGGCTAAAGCA